>Ga0187827_10000609_pt1 | contig 56105 bp, 62 predicted proteins | sample ETNtaG_39_FD_167969 | JGI IMG/M metagenome (GOLD analysis project Ga0187827, IMG submission 167969) | Marine microbial and viral communities from oxygen minimum zone, Eastern Pacific Ocean - ETNP2014_SV_150_PacBio MetaG (Illumina Assembly) | ecosystem: Environmental > Aquatic > Marine > Hypoxic...
GATTGTTCGTCTTCGAAGATCACTGTCATACAGAACATCGACGTCAACGACTACGAGGCTTCAACAGCCAACGTCGTCTACGAATACGCACCCCTGGGCTCCAGCCAGGTAGGCGACATCGCCGCCGCGCCTGAGCCTGAGCCACTGGTTGGTTCAGTAATCAGGATGGCTCTGGAGGCGGATGGAGATGGTCTAAACCCGACTGTCAACCGCTTTGCAGTATCTGCCTACCAGATGGGCCGTGCCGTTTATGAACCGTTGGTCTACCTGACCGACGATCCTTGCGGTTGCGTGTACTCACCTGGCCTTGCTGAATCGTGGACCCACAACGATGACCTCTCGGTTTGGGATTTCAAGATCCGTGAGAACGTGATGTTCCACGACGGGACCATGCTGACTGGCGAAACGGTGGAGTACGCCATCAACCAGCAACTAAAGGACCAACTCATCTCCTTGGCATTCAGGCCCATCTTCATCCCCCAGGGGGCCGTAGAGCTTGTCGATGACATGACGGTCAGGTTCAACCTTCAGCGACCACACGTTTCCTTCCCTCTCTACCTGACCAGTCAACTCGGCTACATACCGTCACTGGAATACATGAAGGCAACCATTTCAGACGGTTCCCTGAACCAGGCCCCGGTGGGCACTGGGCCGTTCCGGTTCGACAGTCGAGAACAGGACTACATGACCAGGTTCGTGCGCAATGAAGACTGGTGGCAAGGTGAGGTCGTTCCGGCCGCAGTGGAGTTCTACATCTACACCGACACGGTCCTGGCCGCCGATGCCATGGCTGTGGGTGACATAGACATCATGCACACCTCCAACGTGGATGCCATCTTGGCCCTCCGGGACCTAGAGGCCACCGGTGGTGGTCTGCAACTCTTCGAAGAGGACATTGGTGAGGAGGGCTTTGGCATGCTCAACAGTGCCAAAGCACCATTCAATGACATCAGGGCTAGGAAAGCTCTGGCGTATGCCGCCCCACTTGACAACTACATAGAGTTCATCGGCCAAGGAGTCTTGAGGCCAGCCGAAACGTGGTTCCCGCCAGAGTCCCCATACCACAACCCCGACGTGGTACAGGAACACGACATGCCCGAGATGGCTACACCGCTGGTCGAGTCATACTGCGCTGAACTCCCTGAGAACTGCACCGACGGACGCATCAACATGGAGTTCCAGTACTCCGGTCCATCGGTCATTCAGGAACGCATCTACGACATCCTCACCGACGGTTGGAGCGATCACTTTGAGATCACCAAGGACATGCAACTCCAGGATGACCACATAACCCAGGTGGCCCTCGGCCAGTACGACTGGGTGACCTGGCGTCAGATGGGCTTTGCTGACCCAGACGGGGATGTCACCTGGCTGAACTGCTCGGCAGTCGGATTCCTCTCGTTGAACTGGCCACGAACTTGTGACGAGGAACGAGATGAACTCATGTACCAGGCCAGGGGGAGCCAGGACCTCGATGAGCGGGTAGCTCTTTGGCAGCAGATAGCCCAGAAGATCAACCAGGACTACACCTACATCATCTACAACCACACCGTGTGGGCGCACGCGTATGGGCCTGACGTGACGGGGGTCTGTGGGTACATCCTGCCTGACGGCTCAACACCCCGGTGTAACTGGTCTGGCTATACCTCTATACCGTCAACCCTCGACAAGCCCGAATAGGGGATTGAAGTAGACCGATAGCAGCCAAGACGGTCACGGACAACTGAGAATCACCCGTGACCGTCTTGGTGCGCCGGTTGGCGCAACTCGTCGCTGTGGTTCTGGCCGTTACATTTTTGGCCTTTACCGCCATGAACACCCTTGGCGACCCGCTGTTCAACGTGGTCGGCTTCTACGCTTCGGTGGACTGCGATGCGGTCCTTGCAGGTGAGATAGAGGACGTCTCGGGCCAGGGCGGCACGGGTGTGGGTGACTGCCAGGTGGTGACCGAGGCCCGCGAGGAGTTCCACCTGGACGAACCCCTGCCGATCCGCTACGGGCGCTGGGTGGGAGACCTGCTGCACGGCGACTTCGGGACTTCATTCAAGAACCGCATGCCCGTCAACAAACTGCTGGCCGACCGGTTGCCAAAATCACTACTACTGATGGCGATGGCCGAAATCTTCGCCGTAGCGGTATCGATCCCATGGGCCGTGGCGGCCGCCTATCGGGCCAATCGGACCATGGACAGGGCCTCGACAGTGGGTGCCTTTGGAATGCTGGCACTACCCAACTTCGCCCTCGGGGTAATACTTTTCTACTTTTTCGTAGTGAGGTGGCAGATTTTTCCCAGCCGTTTCGAAGACGACAACCTCCTGATCAGGTTGAAATCCTTGGTGTTGCCGGCCCTGACGCTGGGTATGCCACTTGCAGCCACCTACTTCCGCCTCCTGCGCACCGACCTCATCACCACGCTCCAGGAGGACTTCGTGGTAATGGCAAAGGCCAAGGGCCTCTCCAACCGCTGGATCATGTTCAGACACGTCCTGCGCCCCTCTTTGTTCTCGGTTGTCACGGTGTTTGGGCTAAACACGGCTGCCCTGATGGGTGGGGCACTAATTGTTGAGCAGATCTTCTCCATCCCAGGGCTGGGCAGGGCACTCGTGGAGGCCTCCATCCGTGACGACTATCCGGTGGTCCTTGGTGCCGTGGTAGTTATCGCGACAGGCTTCGTGGTCATCAACTTCGCAGTGGACCTCGTCTACTCCTACCTTGACCCCAGGGTGCGTCGTGAGTCGTAACGCTGGTCAGCGGCCGGAGTTGATGGACGATCTCTTCGGGATGGAAGCCGCCCGTGGTTGGGAGTCGGATGAGCAGTTCGGATCGATCGTCATCCGCCGACTGGGCCCCGGGTTCTGGCTTGCAGCAGCTTGGATTGTGTTCATCGTCACAGCTGCGGCGCTGGCGCCCTGGCTACCCATTGCCGATCCGAACGAGACCGGGGTGGGTGGCCGGATGGAGGCTCCTGGTTGGAGCAACTGGTTCGGTACCGACAACAACGGTCGCGACATGTTCGCCCGGACCATCTGGGGGGCTCGGGTATCCCTTGTGGTTGGTTTCATGTCGATCCTCCTTGGAATATTCGTTGGTGGAACCCTCGGAATGATTTCCGGTTATTTCAGGGGAATGGTCGACCGTGTCATCTCCTTCGTTGTGTTCGTCTTGCTGGCCTACCCAGGCTTGGTCCTGGCGCTACTCATCGTGGGCCTGGCCGGACAGACCCTGCCCATCGTGGCTACGACCCTAGGAATCTTGGCTATAGCCCCCATTGCCCGCCTTTCCCGCGCAACCACCTTGGCCTACGCGGAGCGGGAGTTCGTAGCAGCCTCCAGGGTGCTGGGAGCTACTGACCAGCGAATCATGGTCCACGAACTGTTGCCAAACGTTCTCATCCCCATGGGTGCCCTCACCCTGCTCGGCATGGCCATCACCATCGTGGCCGAAGGGGGTCTGGCTTTCCTGGGGTTGTCTGTGGAAGAGGGCTTCTCTTGGGGGAAGATGATCGTCCTGGGCTCGGCCCCCCGCACCCTGAGAGAAGGTCCGTGGGTGGCGATGTTTCCGATTGGTGCCATGTTCGTGACGGTTCTCAGCCTCAACTACGCCGGGGACCGACTTCGCGAGTACTTCGATGTGCGCGAAATCGGGATTGGGCAAAGCTGACATGGCTGCACCCCTGCTATCCGTCTCCAATCTACATGTTGGCTTCGCGACCGAAAAGGGGCTGGTCCGCGCCGTCGACGGAGTCTCATTCGACCTGACCGAGGGCCAGACGCTGGGGATCGTGGGTGAGTCGGGATCTGGCAAGTCGGTTACGGCCAAGACACTAATGAACTTGCTTCCCTCGTATGCCCGGGTGGGGGGTTCGATCACTTTTGATGGCAGGGACGTCCGGGCCATGGCAACTGAGGGTGAGCGCCATTTCTGGGGTGTCGCGATGACCATGGTCTTCCAGGACCCAATGACTTCGCTGAACCCTGTCAAAAGGGTCGGAGAGCAGATCGCTGAATCCCTAAGGGTCCATTTAAAGCGGACCCGCAGTGAAGCCAAGGATGAGGCTGGAGACCTGTTGCAGCAGGTAGGTGTTCCTGAACCGAGAAAGCGCCTTCGCCAGTACCCACACGAGTTGTCAGGTGGCCTGCGTCAACGGGTAGTCATCGCCATGTCTCTGGCCTGTAGCCCCCGCCTACTTATTGCAGACGAGCCAACCACTGCACTGGACGTGACCGTCCAAAAGCACATCTTGGATCTGTTGGACGAACTTCGCGAGGAGCGAGGCATGACCATGATCCTCATCACCCACGACCTCGGGGTCGTTAGAGGTCGTGCCGATCAGATAATGGTGATGTATGCCGGTAGGACTATGGAACAGGCTGACACGGCAACCCTGTTCTCACAGATGCGCCACCCCTACACCGAGGCGTTGCTTGAGACCATTCCCCGGATCGACATGGCCAGCCATACCCGTTTGATCCCGATTCCCGGCATGCCCCCTGAACTCGTAGATGTGCCCGACGGTTGCCTTTTTTCACAGCGCTGTCGCTCATGTTCGGACTCTTGCCTAACGGACCAGCCCCCCCTTGAAGTGTGCGGTCCCATGCATGTTTGTGCCTGCCACACCCCGGTTGGGACCGAGGCAGGGGCGGCGGCCCGTGCGGCCAACCGGGAGGCCGGCGTGACACCTGCCGGCCTGGACATGGGAACGTTCACAGCAGTGGAAGAGAGTGCCTGATGGCCGGGAGCGGAACGGCCCAGTTGAGGGAATCTGACAAGATGGTCTTGCGCGTGGAGAACCTGGTCATGGAGTTTCCCGCCGGGATTCACCAAGTGGTTCATGCTGTCTCCGACATCAGCTTCGACGTGCAACGTGGCGAAACCCTGGGAATAGTCGGTGAATCGGGTTGCGGGAAGTCCACAACTGCCAGAGCCATCGTGCAGCTGCCCAAGCCCACTTCAGGGACCGTCCTTTTGGACCCGGGGACTGACGCAGAGATCGAGTTGACTGCAAAGGAGGGGGAAGAACTCCGCGCCATCAGGCCACGCATTCAGATGATCTTCCAGGATCCCATCTCGTCACTGAATCCCCGGAGGCGAGTCAGGGACATCGTCGCAGAGGGCCTCTCGATCTGGCGCGAGGAACACCCGGATGTGGACGTGGAGGCCCAGGTTGACGAGGTTCTCACCGCCGTTGGCCTGGACCCCGAAGTGGCGGCTTCCCGACGACCGCACCAGTTCTCTGGCGGTCAGTGCCAGCGCATCTCCATCGCCAGGGCATTGGCACTCAACCCCGAAATCCTCATTTGCGACGAGCCCGTCTCCGCCCTAGATGTCTCAGTCCAGGCCCAGATCATCAACATCTTGGAGGAGATGAAGGAACGCTACGGCCTGACCTTGATCTTTATCAGCCATGACCTTTCCGTCGTGCGCAACGTGAGCGACAGGGTCGTCGTCATGTACCTGGGCAAGGTCTGTGAGGTAGGTGACTCCAACACCCTGTTCTCGGAACCAGCACACCCCTACACGCGTGTGCTCCTGGCCTCGGCTCCAGAACCCTCGGCGGTAGTCGACGAGTCCGAGTCCGCGATTGGAGACGAACTCCCGTCACCGATGGACCCACCATCGGGCTGCCGATTCAGGACTAGGTGCCCGAGGACAACTGGCCTGTGCGCATCCGAAGAGCCGGTTATGGCGAAGGTAGGTCTCGACCACTTCGTAGCCTGCCACTTTCCCGGTTCTCCTTGACAACAACTTGACCAGAGAGATGGTGTTCAGCAGGGGTCTTTGCTGTCGTCCAAATTCCGGGTGAAGTACCTGATGTCGGCTTGGTGCTCGTAGCCCAGTCGTTCCCAGAAGGCCAGGCCACCGACGTTGTCGGCCCAGACCTCGAGCCTCAGCTTTGTGATTCCACGAGCCAAGAAGCGCTTCTCTAATTCATCAGTCACCATGGCACCGAACCCGGAGCGGCGGTGGGCGCCAGCCACGGCTAGGCGCTTGATGCGGCCCCTGTGGCCGTCCCAGGTGCCCATTACGGTCGCAACCACCTTGCCTTCCAACTCGCCGACAAGGAAGAGATCAGGGTCGCGCCGCATCTTCGATGTGATCTCGTCTGCGACATCACCCGACGAGGGGTACAAGGCCATACCCGCCTCCTGCCAGAGTTCGTTGACAGCTGCCACGTCGTCGGTTGTGACTGAGCGGATGGACAGTTCCGTTGCCTCCATTTCCATCTCAGACTGTCTGTTCTGCCCGAACCAGGGTTTCCCACAAGTCAGCGTAGAGACCACCTGCCTTCCGCAGGTCCTGGTGGCCACCGCGTTCCACTATCCGCCCCTCGTCCAATACGACTACCTCGTCGGCCTTCACGATCGTCGACAACCTGTGGGCGATAACTATCGAGGTCCGCCCGGCCAGCGCATCAGACAAGGCAGCTTGGACCAGAGCCTCGCTTTCGGTGTCCAGATGGCTGGTGGCCTCATCGAGGATGACGATGCGAGGATCTTTCAACAACAACCTGGCGATCGCTAGACGCTGCTTCTCGCCACCGGACAGGCGGTAGCCACGTTCGCCCACGGTGGTGTCGTAGCCGTCAGGGAGTTGGTGGACCACATCTAGGATCCGGGCCGCCCGGCAGGCCTCGTCCATATTCGCGATGGTCGCCCCAGGTTGGGCGTACTGCAGGTTCTGACCCACGGTCTCGTGGAACAGGTGGGGGTCCTGGGTAACCACACCTATCTGTGAGCGCAACTCATCCACCTTGAGTGTCCGAACATCGTGCCCGTCAACGGTTATGGCTCCACCTGTCACGTCGTAGAGGCGAGGGATTAGGGATGCCAAGGTGCTCTTCCCGGAACCGGTTGGCCCAACGACGGCAAGCATCTGCCCGGGAGAGACCGCCAAGTCGATGCCGTGGAGGACCGTCCGGCCCGGCTCGTCCACCAAACTGCCTGCGTCCAGTGACGAGACCGAGGAGGCATCATCGGTCGGATAGGCAAATGATACACCTTCGAACCTGAGGGTGCCCTCAAGTGGCTTGAGAGACACCGCTCCGGGGGCATCGGTAATCGGGTTCCGGGTGTCGAGCACCTCGAAGACCCTCTCAAAAGACACGAACGCCGACATAACGTCCACACGAGCATTGGTGAGCTGGGTCAGTGGCAGGTAGAGCTGGGTCACCAACACCCCCATGGATGCCAGGGTCCCGATGGTGAGAGTGCCGCCGATGGCCAGTGACCCACCTACCCAGTAGACAGCTGCAGTGCCCAGAGCACCAAGCAGGGTCAAGGCGATGACGAAGGCACGGCCGTACATGGCATTCAGGATCCCGATGTCGCGGACTCGAGCCACCCTCAGCGAAAAGCCGGAGCGCTCCTCATCGTGGCGCCCGAACAACTTGACCAGTTGCGCCCCAGCCACGTTGAAACGTTCGGTCATCGTGGCGTTCATGGAGGCATTCAGGTCCATGCCTTCACGTGTGATCCTCGCAACCTTGTGCCCAACACGTCTGGCCGGCAGAACGAAGAGAGGAAGAAGCGTCATGGCCAGAATGGTTATGCGCCACTCCAGCACGAACATCGTCACCAAGGTTGTTACCGCCGTGATGGAGTTGGCCACGACCGTCCCCAGCGTCCCTGTAAGTGCTCGCTGCGCCCCGATTACATCGTTGTTGAGGCGGCTGACCAGCGCACCTGTCTGGGTTCGAGTGAAGAACGAGATCGGTAGGCGCTGAACATGGTCGAACAGAGCAATACGCAGGTCATAGATGAGGCCCTCACCGACGGTCGCTGAGAACCACCGTTCCACTAACGACAGAAGTGCCCGTGCGAATGCCGCCAATACCACAAGGAGGCCCAACTGGGTTAGGTAGCCCCGGTTGGCATCAGCGATTGCACCATCGATAATTTCCCTGAACAGGAGGGGCGGTACCACCCCCAACAACGATGAGGCCACCACCGTGATGAGGAATCCACCAACCATCGTGCGGTGAGGCCTGGCGTAACCCCAGACCCGCCGCCTGGTATCGGCGCCAATGGTTCCCTGGGGTGGTCGCTCGCGCGACATGGTGTGGAGTATCCCCATGGGGTGGACCATCACCTGAGCCTACGAAGAACCCTGGGTGTGTGTGCAGCTCACCGGTTGGTACCACCTCCGGTTGGAGACACACCTGTTGTAGATGCGATGCTCTACTGGTGGAACTTGTGTTGCATGCTTCGGACGTACTGTGGCACGCCTGACTTCGCTGAGTCGCTCGGTGGATGGGCATGTGGCCCTGGTGACCGGTGCCGGATCGGGGATCGGCCGGTCGACAGCACACCTCCTAGCCGATGAGGGGGTGTGGGTAGCGATCACGGATATCTCGGCTGGGAAGGCCCTGGCGGTAGCTGACGAGATCATCGACACTGGAGGCAATTCTCGGGCCTGGGAACTTGACGTGTCTGACGCCGGGGCTGTCGGTGCCGTTGTCGATGAAGTGGCTGGCTGGGGTGGGCGGCTTGACATCCTTGTGAACAATGCCGGGATGGCAGCCGGAGGGTTCATTGACGACGAGGGATTCGAAGATAGTTGGCACAGAGCAATCGAGGTGATGCTGACAGCACAGACACTCATGATTCGCGCCTGCCTATCCAGCCTGCGTGAATCACCCGCGGCCAGGATAGTAAACGTGTCTTCCACCGAGGGCGTGGGTGGATCGGCTGGTATGTCTCCCTACACAGTCGCCAAGCACGGGGTCTTGGGCCTGACCCGCTCCCTAGCCGTCGAGTTGGGTGATGCCGGGATAACGGTCAACGCTGTGTGCCCCGGGCCGATCAACACTGATCTGACATCGCCAATCCCCGATGATGCCAAGGCCAGGTTCGCGCGCCGCCGGACTGCCGTCGGGCGCTACGGGGAACCAGAGGAGGTGGCCCACGCCATCGTCCACCTCACCCTTCCGGCGTCCAGTTACATCACGGGACATGCACTGATGGTCGATGGAGGCATGTCGGTTAGGAACAACTGAGGACCCGGCTAGATGCTCGCCCACTGACCGTGCCTCCGATGGGCCGGTCTAGGGTCGACGGCCGAAGCTACGGGAGGAGCGAGTTGGACCAGTATCTGTGGGAAGCCTGGGAGGAAATGACGGCACCGGGTGCCCCTTTCTCATGGTCTGTACTCAACGTGCGCGGGGTTCCGACGCGGGCCTACGATTCTGCACCACCCAACATGGCGGTTCTTTGGCAGTCATCCTTGGCCCACGCCGACAACGACTACATCGTCTTTGAGGACGAGAGGATCACCTACGCCGAGGCCCACACCAGGGTTGTGGCCCTGATCGCGCACCTTTCAGCCAACGGCATCGGACACGGTGACCGGGTCGCGATCGCCATGCGCAACTACCCCGAGTGGGTTCTGTCGTACTGGGCGATCATCTCGTTGGGTGCAGCGGTCGTCGGCATGAATGCATGGTGGACCGGTTCCGAGATGGAGTTCGGCCTCTCCGACTGTGGAGCCCGGGCACTGATTTGTGATGGTGAGCGCCTAGAGAGGGTGAGACCTGTCTTGACCGACCTGAGAGAGGAGGGACGCCTGCACGTGGTTGTGGTCAGGAGTGAAGGCATCCTTCCCGACGATGCAGTGCACTGGGACGACTCCCTGGCCAAAAGGGCTGATTTGCCGACACCGCCAGATGTCCAGATCAATCCCGAGGACGACGTCTGCATCTTCTACACCTCGGGCACGACTGGTCGTCCAAAGGGTGCCGCTCTGACGCACCGGGGGGCAGTCTCGAACCTGTTGAACATGGCCTTCTGGCAAGTTACGACTGAGGTCGCTGAGGCAAAGGCGATTGCTGCAGGAACACCGCCATCAGGTTCACACAAGGAACCCGGTGAGTCCGAGCCCGGGTCTCTTTTGGCCGTACCGCTATTTCACGTAACTGGCTGCAACTGCTGCCTGCACCCAGTCACAGCTTCCGGTGGGAAGCTCGTTTTAATGTACAGATGGTCGGCTGAGAAGGCTCTCGAGTTGATCGAGCGGGAGCGTGTGAGCAGCTTCACGGGCGTTCCGACCATGGCGCGCGAGTTGATCAACAGTCCTGACTTTGCCAAGCGTGATACCAGCAGCCTCGCCCACCTCGGTGGAGGTGGAGCAGCGGTACAGCCGGATTTGGTACACAAGATCGAAGAGCACCTCGAGGGTAGGCCTTCTACCGGCTACGGGCTGACCGAGGTCAATGGCGTCATCACCATCAACTCTGCTCACTGGTTCCTGGCTAAACCTGAGTCGGCCGGACCACCCTTACCGATAATGGAAGCCCACATCCGTGACGACGAGGGCACAACCCTCCCCGCGGGGAGCACAGGACAGCTCTGGGTCCGGGGCGCCAACGTGTTTCGTGGCTACTTGAACCGGCCCGAGGCGAATGCTGAGGTCCTCATTGACGGCTGGTTCGACACCGGTGACATCGGTTACCTCGACGATGACGGCTTTCTCTTCCTCGTTGACCGAGCGAAGGACATGGTTCTACGCGGTGGTGAGAACGTGTACTCGGCCGAGGTCGAGGCCGCCATTTATGAACACCCTGCGGTTGCCGAGGTGGCGGTTTTCGCCGTTCCCGACGAACGCCTCGGAGAGGCGGTTGGAGTGGCGATCGTCTTGTTGCCGGGGGTCGCTATGACAGTTGAGGATCTGCGGGCCCACACGGCAGAGTTGATTGCCTCATTCAAGGTTCCCGAGCACGTGTGGTTCCTAACTGACCCGATTCCTCGGAACGCCAATGGCAAGTTCGTGAAGCGGCAGTTGCGGGAGAGTTTGCTGGGGTCTACTGAAGGCTGACCACTCTGTCTGGAGGTCGTGTGAGACTGACACCATGAATGCACACATGAGAGGACAGAGGGTCTCGGACCCCAACAAGGTGAAGGCGCGTGCTCTGAAGTTCACAGCGACAATCCCTGAGGAATCAATGGATGTCTCCAGTGTGGGGAACCACCTTCCACAGTGGGAGCCTGTCGAGTTTCATGGAAGCTGGGTACCCGATTTCTCTGTTTTGCCAGCTACGTGAGTACTCAGAAATTGGATTCCCCAACAGAGTCAAGAGATTTTCAGGACAGGCGTGGCTGATCGTCGCAGAGCCACCCATGACGCCCTCGTTGTGTGTCCTCCGGGACTCGAAGAACTTGTAGCAGTCGAGTTAGGCGGGCTGGGTGTCCGGCGCTCCCGAGTACAAAAAGGCGGCGTTACCTGTGGGCTGACTACCCGCCAGTTGTATGCGGCGAACATGTTCCTCCGATGTGCCACCAGGGTGCTTGTCCGGGCTGCAACCTTCACGGTCCGTACTTTTGCCGATCTGGAACGGCGCCTCGGCGAGGTCGACTGGTCCGAATGGTTGGACGGAACTACCAACCTGCGGTTCAGAGTGACGACCAGAAGATCGGTGCTATGGCACGACTCTGCCATCGAGGAACGCTTCATGGCTGCACTGCCAGCCGGAGAAACCGACAGCCAAGGACAACTAGTCGTGGTCAGGGCAGTCAAGGACAGGTTCGTCGTGAGTATCGACTCCTCAGGTGTACCACTCCACCAGAGAGGATGGCGTCTAGACCAAGCCAAGGCACCCCTCCGCGAGTCAGTTGCCGCTGGCCTCCTAGCGGCTTGTGACTGGGACCCGGCCACCACACTGGTTGATCCGATGTGTGGATCCGGAACGATCGCCATAGAGGCGGCGACGATCGCCGCCGGGCGTGCACCGGGGGCGGAGAGGACCTTCTGTTTTCAAGACTGGCCAGGATTTCAACCCGGCACTTGGGCAAGTGTCACCGCTGATGCCTCCGTTTCCGATACCTGCGAGCTCCGTCAACCCATGATCATTGCCGCCGACCGGGATGCTGGAGCCATTGAGTCAGCAAAGGCAAATGCGGAGCGGGCTGGTGTCGCCAACATGATCGACTTCAGACAGGCTCCCATTTCGGCTCTCAGTTCCGTGGCAGACGTCGGGTCGCCGGGCCATCTTGTGACAAACCCGCCGTGGGGAGAGCGTCTCTCGCCGGGAGGCGACCTCAGGAACCTCTACGCCACACTCGGTCGCGTTGGCAACGAGCACCTAACCGGGTGGGGCCTGGGCCTGCTCGTAGCTGACAGAGATCTGGCTCGTCAGGTTCGCCCTGGACTCTCCGAGGTGCTGCATTTGGAACTAGGGGGTAGACATGCCTGGCTGTTGACTGGAAGGTTCGGCTGAGTCAGCCCAGAGCTGGCGGTGGCGCGATGCGGTAATCTGGATCGACACTTCTGGGTCCCTCACGTCTGGCCAGGGCCGCCTCAACCACCGGCACCAGGCGTTCTTCCTTCTGGCGAGTCAGGTCAGGATCCCTTTCGGCAAACTCGGGCATCACTTCGGTGGCGAACAGTTCCATCGACTCACAGATGTGTTCGTGTTTGTTGCGGCCTGCCTGGCTGACGAAGATGACCTCGTCGATTCCGGCCGCCTCGTACTGGCGAAGAAGTGCCCGAAGCTGTTCTGGCGTGCCGATGGCCCCACGCAGGGACAAGAGCCCTTCGCCGATCGTGGCTGGGGTGCCCGACAACCTTGTCCTTAGCTCAACGTTGGTCTGTGATGCAGTCTCGCGGTCGAAGCCGAAGGCGCTGCGGTTCTTCTCAAACTCGGCCCAAATGTCGGTGACACCCGGGCTGTGACTGCCAAATGCGTAATAGTGCCCCAGGGAGTAGCCAAAGAAGTGGGCGCCGTCGATGCCCCGGTCGATGGCGGTTACCTCATCTTCGTGGCACATCATTGGCAACACACTCGAGATGTTGGCGTTCACCGCGAAGCCAGCGGGGACGCACTCCTCGGATGCAATAGTGTCGTAGTACTCGGTGACCCAGTGCTCCGCTTCGCCCGGTTCGACGAATGCGAAGGTGAGGGCACCGATCCCCTTCCGGGCAGCCAACTGGATGGTCTCACGCTGGCTGCAAGCTACCCAGAGAGGAGGGTGGGGCTTTTGGTGGGGTTTTGGTATGACGTTTCGAGGAGGCATTTGAAGCCAGGGGCCGTCCCAGCCGGCAAAGGGCTCCTCGACCATCATCCGAGTCGCTGCCTCGATGTGGTCCAGCCACTGGTCGCGCTTTGTGTCGCGCTCAGCACAAAAGCCGTCAAGCTCCGCATTGGACGAAGACTCACCGGTACCAAAGTCCACCCGACCGTCCGACAACAGGTCCAAGGTGTTGATTCGCTCGACAACTCTTGCCATGTGGTTGTACTCACTGGGGAGCAAAACAACGCCGTGACCGAGCCTGATACGTGAAGTGCGCTGACTGGCAGCGGCCAAGAAAACCTCAGGGGCCGAACTGTGGCTGTACTCCTCCAAAAAGTGGTGCTCCACCTCCCAGACACGGTCAAAGCCCAACTTGTCGGCCAGTTCCACCTGGTCGAGGGCATCCTTGAAGAGCCGGTGTTCGTCTCCCTCGCCCCAAGGTCTGGGAAACTGGTGTTCGTAGAAGATTCCAAACTTCATGCTGTAACGATACGGGCAGGGTCCGGTGAGGTCCCTGTTGGACAGCGATTTGCCTTGGGTCTGAAATTCGGCCAGTTGCCAATGGCAACGTCGACACGGACCCGATCAGGGACTGCGTGGGAGAGAATGTGTTTGAGAGGGAAGCACTAGATAACGGGCGGTAGTTCTTGTTTTCAACACGATGCTGCCTACTCCTAACAACTTTGCAACAATGCGTTGGAATGATCGGGCGTCATGCACAGAACAGGACCTGAAACGGAGCCCAAGTGAGACAAAAGCAGCCCTGGTTGATAGCGGTCGTGATAGTGCTAGCTGTAGGCACTTGGTGGTTCTTGATCCGTGATACGGCTCCACCTGCACCCGACATAGGTTCTGCAGCGGAGGTGGCTGCTGCGGCCCAGATGACTACGACGACGGCTGCTCCGACTACGACGACGGCTGCTCCGACTACGACGACGGCTGCTCCGACTACGACGACGGCTGCTCCGACTACGACGACGGCTGCTCCGACTACGACGACGGCTGCCTCCGTGGCGGTCCCAGGTGATCCATCGGGGATCTGGGAGATCGATACAGCAATCGGTGACTACGGTGACTTCACGAGCACCTTCGTGGGTTTCCGGGTTGGCGAGGAGTTGGGGCGTGGGATCGGAAGTACTACAGCTGTCGGGCGAACACCCCAGGTGGCAGGCACAGTTGAGCTGGATGGCACGGTCATCATTGCCGCCGAGATCACTGCAGACCTGCGCGGCCTCCGAACCGATCGCTCCTTTCGCGACTCGAAGGTACAAGAGGCCCTAAACACTGACTCCCACCCGGAGGCCATTTTTATCCTGGACGGACCCGTGGACCTAGGTGACGTCAGTACGTCAGCGGAGGTTTCGGTTCCCGGAACACTTTCGGTCAATGGGATCAATCAGTCGGTGAACGTGGAATTGTCTGCCGATCTGGTGGGAGATGTGCTGGCCGTGGTGGGAACATTCGATGTCATCTTTGCTGACTATGGTGTGGAGGTCCCTTCTGCTTCAATTGTGATTGCCGTTGAGGACCATGGAGTAGTTGAGGTCCAGCTCTTCTTAACCCGCTGATAACAACGGGCGCGAGGAGACCGTTTGCCAGAGATCTCTGTTTCAGGCGAGAATGGCTGGCTAGTCAGGAAACTGTCAGTTGTTGATGAGTTCTATTGAGGAGGGAGATGCATGGTTGCCGATCCGTCGGAACGACTTCTGGAAGCCATCGACGCGCTTGAGGATCTTGCGCGGTCGAGCACCCCGGCTCAAGCCTCGGAGAACTTTGACCCACTGGTTCTGCAGACATTTTGGCGTGAGTGGCCACACGCCAGCGTTTGGGCCGGAACCCTCTGGCGCAACCTGAACAAGGATCTGGACCAACCAGCGAGGGAGCGCAGTGACCCGGAGCTAGACGAGGTTGGAGGTACCGGCTGATGGTCGCCGTATCTGAGGTGATGACTACAGGGGTGGCGACCCTTGAGCCCGATGCCACGATGTCCGATGCAGCCAAGACAATGGTCAAGGGCGGCTTTGGGTCCGTGGTTGTGATGCTGGGGCAGATGGTCTTGGGGATCCTTACAGAGCGTGACGTTTTGAGGGCTGCAGCCGGTGAGCCGAACCTCTCAGCATGTTCTGTTGAGGAGTGGATGACGGCTGAGCCGGACACTGCCGGACCCGAACTCGACACCGAGGAGGCAGCGACTCTCATGCTCAGCCGAGGATTCAGACACCTTCCAATCGTCGACTCCACCGGCCTGGTAGGCATGGTCAGCCTGAGAGACGTCCTGAGTGCACGGATCGGCCGGCGCTGAGCGGAACCGGGCAATAGATGCAACAGAGGTGAGCTCACCGACCCGTGCAGTCCTATCGTTCCAGCAAGAAACGGGACAACTGCGGTGAATGACGAAATTCAGGCCAATGCCCAGAGGGTTGCTGCAGGAACTGCATCCATCGTTGTCTACGGAGCCGTCCGGGTGCTCATCCGTTTTGTCCTCTGGCCCTATTTCCGACTGCGTGAGACGGGCCGACACAACATTCCATCTTCTGGACCGGTGATCTTGGCTCCCGTCCATCGCTCCAATTTGGACTCCCTGCTGCTGGCTCCCATGGCTGGGCGACAGTTCCGCTCACTGGCAAAGGAAAGCCTGTTCAAGGTCAGGTCGTTCGCGTGGCTGCTTGCTGCCCTCGGGGCGTTTCCCGTCAGGAGGGGAAGTGCCGACAGGGAGTCGATCAGGGCAGCGCGCTCACTCCTAGATGGTGGTGCTCTCCTGCTCGTCTTCCCTGAAGGTGGCCGTCAGGCCGGTGACCACATAGCGGGCCTCTTTGACGGTACCGCCTATCTGGCTGCGAAGACGGGCGCCTCCGTGGTTCCTGTCGGAATATCTGGAACCGAAGAGGCCATGCCTATGGGATCTAGGCTCCCCAGGCCGGTAAGGGTCTGTGTTGCGATAGGGCGACCGATCCCACCACCCGATGGGCGGGCCCCACGAAGTGCTCTGAGAGAATGGACGGCAGCCCTCACGGTGGGCTTGCAGGAGGCTCAGGACACCGCCGTATCAATGGGCTGAGACTCTGGAGTCCCGGGTGGGGTTTGGTGCACTAGTCGTGAAAGGGTGCCTCTGTGGATCGTCGGACCAGAGTCGGCAAAACAGCAGCAGTGACCGCCGTGACCCTGATGGCGTTCGGCCCGAGCATCATGAAATCTTCCGACTTGCCCGCAATGACGTTTGTGCTCTGGCGCCTCCTGTTTGGTGCTCTCGGCTATGCCATCGTGCTGATAGCCACCAGACGCGACTTCGGCTGGCTGGAACTTCGACGCTCGGCTCTGGGAGGCTTCATTTTCGGAGTGACCCTGGTGTTCTTCTTCGCCGCAATGAAACGTACAAGTGCAGCCAACGCGGTTGTGATCAGCGCGCTGCAGCCGGTCATCCTTTTGGGTGTAGCCGGGCGCCTCTTCGGTGAGAGGCCACCTCGCTCTCTCTACGGTTGGTCGACAGTGTCGATCGGAGGCGTTGCCTTGGCTATGTACGCCTCCGACGGTTCCGGGGTGGCTAGTCGGTCAGGTGACCTTCTAGCCGTAGCATCAATGCTCCTCTTCTCCCTCTACTACGTGGTCAGCAAGAGAGTCCGTTCAGAGTTGGACTCAGTCTCGTATCAACTGGGCCTCACCCTGGTGGCCGCCCTGACGATCGTTCCCATAGCCCTTGTGGCTGGCCACCCGATCACACCTCCGAGTGGGGCCGACTGGTGGCCCGTAGTCCTAATGGCAGTTCTACCCGGAACGGGTCACTTGTTGACCAACTATGCCCACGCTCACGTGTCGCTCTCGGTAATGGGCCTCATTGGTCTGCTTTTCACCGCAATCGCACCGCTCTATGCTTGGTGGTTGGTAGGTGAGCAGATAGTTGCTCTACAGGCGATTGGCATGACCGTTGTGGTGGCAGCGCTGGCGGTGGTCGTCACCAGGCCCGCCGAACCCATGTCCAGCTGAGGACACTGGCCGGGCTGGGTTTAGGCTGCGAGGCGATCGGCGGTTTTCAGGAAACTCAGAATCCATGCCGCCACGTCGGTGCTGTCAGTGCTCTGGTTGAGGGTCCTCATTGCATCCTCAAAGACTTCCGCCCGGTACAGCTCCGATCGACCCCTGTAGATGTCGGCGGCGAAATCCGGTGAGAATTCAGGGTGTCCCTGTATGCCCAGAATGTGGTCGTCAACCGTGAAGGCGGCAATTGGGCAGTGGTTCGTGTACGCCACCAGCGTCGCACCTTCTGGGAGGGCGGTGACCTGGTCACTGTGGCTGTAGGTGATGTCGAACTGCTGGCGTTTGGGGATCATCCACGAGTGGTTGCCCACTACCTCTGCCCGGTGGATCCCAATTCCCCAGCCATCCTCGGCCATCTTGACTTCACCCCCGAGTGCCTGGGCGATCACCTGGTGACCAAAGCAGATCCCTACCATCGGTGCTCTTGCCTCATACAGCCTTGCTACTAGGTCAAGGAGGCCCGTTAGCCAGGGCTCTTCGTCGTAGGCCGCTGTCCTGGCCCCGGAGATCAGCCAACCATCCTGTTCGCCTGGTTCGGTAGGCAACTGGCCTGCTACGACGTCGTAACCAGTGAGTTCGACGGCAGGTTCCACCATCCCCAACAAGTCGCTGTAGAGGTCCAAGTAGCCACCAAAGCGTTCAGCCCGGTCGCCACCAACCTCATCACAGCGGAGAAGTCCGATGCGCATGGTCAGTATTGGACCCTGTCTGGGGCCATGGGTTTAGATAACTCGACAAGGCGGCCCTGTTTACGTTTGTCCATGCCGGGTAGAGGATAGGGCTCCCAGTGCAGCGAGACTGCACCGATGAATAAGGGCCTTGCCTACGCACTTTGTGCATACACGATCTGGGGATTTTCCCCGGTGTTCTGGAAGGGCTTGTCATCTGTGCCATCGCTGAACGTGTTGGGCCACCGGGCACTCTGGACCTTCGTGATGCTGGTAGTGGTGCACCTCGCCCGGAACTCGTGGCGAGATGTCATCGCAGCCATGTCGTCCCCAAGGACAGTGGCCCTTGAAGTGGTGGCTGCAGCGCTACTCGGCACCAACTGGCTGACATGGGTTTGGGCCATGAACACAGACAGGGTGTTGGAAGGCAGCCTTGGGTATTTTATCAACCCACTGGTCAGCGTGTTCCTGGGTGTCGTGTTCCTGGGGGAATCCTTGCGCCGGGTGCAGTGGGTCGCCATTGGGTTGGCTGCCATGGGAGTGGTCTGGCTGACAGTTGACATCGGCAGCCTCCCTTGGGTGTCGTTGGTACTGGGGTTTACCTTCGGCTTCTACGGCCTGCTCAAGAAGAAGATCGACAGTCCTCCGCTGGTGAGCACGGCCATGGAGGTGTTGGTGATGATCCTCCCAGCACTGGTGTTCTTGGCAGTCCGGACCACTGACGGCGTCGGTGCCGTGGGACCGTCGAATCCGGCGATGGTCGCAATGCTGATTGCAAGTGGGGTGGTCACAGGGATACCACTGCTTCTCTTTGCTGGAGCGGCACGTCGGATACCGCTTAGCCTGATCGGGATAATTCAGTACCTGGCACCCACACTGAATTTCCTGCTTGGAGTGGTTGTCTACGGAGAATTGTTCGACAGAGGCCGCTTGGTCGGATTCGCCCTGATCTGGACGGCAGTTGCGGTTTTCGCTATCGATGGCTGGGGATCTGCTCACAAGTCGTGGTACCGCAGATCTTCGCATCTAGGGGCAGCCCCTGGCTGAGGGATTTCAGTCGTCAGTTGAGGCGAGTACCTCGGCTGCAAAGTCTGCAGCCTCGGTTTCGAGGCGTCGGCGGTTCAGGGAACGGGCAGCCACAACGTCGGCTCCATGTCCCTGGAGGAGTTTGGTGAATTTCTCGGCGGCGCTTCCAGGGTTGAAGGCATGAGTCATGAAGGCAGCTACGCGCTTGTTCCAGAGTTTTGGGATACTACGAACCTTCATGGCATCCCCGGGCTTGTGGCCAAACAGGATCAGGCCATCCACCCAGGTTCCCACGAAAACCAGGTCGGCCTCGGCCAACTCAGCCATATCGATGTTGGTTGTAGGGCGCACGGCTACAGCGGTTCCGGCTGCTTCGGCGACACCCCCGATCAACTCGGCAGCTCGCTTTGTGTTGCCGGTACGGCTCTGGTGGATGACTACGACTTTCAACTTGTCTGATACTCCGTTCGATGATTCTGCTGTCGCAAACAATTCCTACCATCTGCTACAGGGACTTGCACGGTTCTGCCCGTGTCTCCGAGTGTCAGTGAGCCCAGGTAGCCATGTCAAGACAGGTCAAGGTCAAGCAGGTGTGCCTCGATGTCCTTACGTGCCATTCCCATTTCCATCATTCCGGTCATGAGGATGGACAGGTAACGGGGGGCCGGCGGCGCTATCGGAGGTGGCTCGGTGGAAGCAAGAGTCACTGCTGGGATGCCATCAAGGGGTGGGAGTGCCAGCAGGCAATCAATAGTGCCGTCCAGCACCCTGATTGAGTTACCCGATTCAGGTAGTCGATCCGGCATCTTGACCGCTTCGACAGGGAGGCGGTTCTCCTGGGTGACTATGTCGGCCAGCTGTGGCACGGTTACCAACCATGCACGCCCGACTGGAGTGAGGCGTCCTTTTGGTAGGGGTTCGATGGGACAAAAACAGCTACCTCCACCCCATCTCTGCGAGTTGCCGCCGAACCTGACCGGGTGGGGCACTTCCACCCGGCGGTCTGTTACGGGTGGTCGCGGGTCCACAGCCCCTCGGTGCGATCCCCATGGTTCATCATCTCCACAACCGGTCAGATAGGCGAGGAGCCGGGCCTCTTGAAGGTTTGACCCGTAGGCCACGTACCAGACTTCGTCGAGAGCTTCACCTGGCATCAGGTCAGGAGATCGGTGACCGCTGCCGATACTGGATCATCATCGATCACGGGTTCGGCAGCCATCCCACCCACCCAGGTAAGGCTGATGAAGCCTTCCATCACGGCGCCCCCATCGGTGTCAGACGGCAAGACAGAGGGCTCTCCCCAGGACATGGAAATGTGGTAGCTGCCCTCGTGCCCCGGCTTGGGCTCTAGCACCGCCGTTGACATCGTGCGCGGTGGCAGACTGCCGATTCTCGTTTGTTTCCAGCCGGACATCTCTTCTAGGGGGAGGTTCGGAACGTTGATGTTTAGCACTGAGGGCACATCTGGAGGGTCGGCGATCACCGCGCCGACAGCAGCACGTGCAACCTCGGCTGCTGATTGCCAGACCTGATGGTCCAGGTCCTCGCCGGTCCCCTGGCCCTCGACACCCCACTGTGTGACAGCTTGGCTAACAGCGATGCCCGTGATGCCGCCATTCCTTGCAGTTAGTGCGGCACCAATGGTGCCGGAGTGGTAGACCGATCGACCTACGTTCATGCCCGGGTTGATTCCTGCCACGACGATGTCGAATGGATCACCAAATACCCCCAGTCGGCTGTAGAGGACGCATAATCCCGGTGGGCCGCTGACGGACCAGGCCGCCTCTATCCCGTCGACCCGGGCCTCGTGAACCTCAGGACGGATCAGGTGGACGGGTCCAAACGCCGCCCCGGCACCCGAGAACTCCGTATCGGGTGCCACGATCGTGACATCACCGTGACCAAGCAAGGCCCTGGCGAGAACATGTAGCCCGACAGAGTCGATGCCGTCGTCGTTGGTTACCAGGATGCGCATGGGCTGCGACCGTAGCGGCGCCAGATGAGTCAGGTGGTAGCGGCGAGCTCTCAGTTGCCCAGTCGTGAATTCAACTTCTCCCATTCGGACATGAGCAAGGCAGCTCGGTCCTTAGCTTCCTCATGGGCTACAACTGCGGCAGCTGCACGTTCTGGATCCTTGTAGAGGTCAGGGTCCGCAAGGTGCTTCTGGGCTGCCACGACGGTGGCCTCAGCGGTCTCCCAGTCGCGTTCAGCCCTGGCGAGGCGCTTTCTGATGCCCGAAATGGGATCCTTGGAGCGCTGCTTCTTAGGGCTATTACTCGGCTTCGACTGAGTACCGCTGGCAGGGTCCTCCCAAGATTTTGTCGGTGCTGCCGTCTGGATGGGGTAGAGGACATGGTCGGGTACCCCCGTGTGCCATACCGCCCGTCCAGACCTGACCTCAACGAGCTTGTCTGCGACCGAACGGATCAGGTGCCGGTCATGGGTGATGAGAACTACCGTGCCGGGGTAGGCACTGAGGGCGTCCTCCAGGACGTCACAGCTTGGAAGGTCCAGATGGTTCGTGGGCTCATCCAGGATCAACAGGTTCACAGGGACGGCGAGTGTCTTGGCAAGCGCCAGACGGGTCTGTTCACCACCCGACAGGTCACCGATTAGGCGGTCGACAGCGTCGCCACGGAACCCGAAGGAGGCTAAGTAGGAGCGGGGGTTGCGCCCATCGGTACCGACCCCTGGAACAGTCCTGAACTCGTCGAGTACCGTCCGTCCTTCGTCAAGGATCTCGGCCTGAAGCTGGTCGAAGTACGACAGGTCCACGTTAGTTCCTCTTGAGACCTTCCCTCTGAGAGGGTCCAGGCCTCCTGTCAGGAGCTTTACGAGGGTGGTCTTGCCTGCACCGTTCGGTCCGACAAGGGCCAGCACGTCGCCCCGCTCAACGGTGAAGGAGACATCTTCGAGCACCACGTCGTCACCTTGTTCGGTTCGATATCCGGCAGTCACGTTCTCCAGTTCGGCGACTATTCGTGATGACCTTCGAGGAGGTGGAAATCCGAACCGAGATGAGGGGATGTCAGGTTCGTCCACAACGATCCTCTCCAACTTCTGGAGGGCCTTCACACGGCTCTGCACCTGTCGGGCTTTCGTGGCCTTGTACCGAAACCGCTCGATGAACTGTTCTACATGGGCTACTTGGCGCGACTGTTGAGTGGCGGCAGCCCGCTGAGCGTCTAGTCGCTCCTCTCGGGCTACCACGAAGTCGGCGAAGCCACCGATGTACTCGGTTACCCGAGATCCCGAGAGTTCCAGGATCTTGTTGGCGACAGCATCGATGAAGTCACGGTCGTGGCTTACGAACAGCAGACCACCTTTCCAGTTGGCCAACTGCTGTTCCAGCCACGCGACGCTGTCGACGTCAAGATGGTTGGTCGGCTCATCCATTACCAAAAGGTCTGGGGCTGACAACAGGAGTCTCGCCAGTGCCACCCTCATACGCCACCCACCGGACATCTCGCCCATGGGCCGGTCGTGGTCCTCCGGGTCGAAGCCGAGACCGGCCAGGATCCGGTGAGCCTCGGCTTCGACGGCATAGCCACCGATCTGTTCGAACCGGGACTGGGCGTCACCGAAGTCCGCGAGGATTCGTTCCTGCTCTGCTCCGGCCGCTGAGCCCAACTGCTGGCCCAGATCCTGTATTCGGTGCGCTAGGACCGTTACCTGTTCGGCGCCCAGCATGACCTGTTCGAATACGCTTCGGCCCGTTTCTGTTGGCAGTTCCTGAGGTAGGTAGCCGATTCGGAGGCCCTTTGGACGGTGTACTTCACCGGTGTCAGCGTCTTGTATGCCAACTAGGAGTTCCAGCAGGGTTGTCTTCCCAGTGCCGTTCCCACCTATCAGGGCGACCCGTTGACCTGACCCCAACTGGAGCGAGACATTGAGGAACAGAGTCCTTGGTCCAAATGATCGGGACAGACCTGAGGCGGTGAGCACGGCGGCGAGGGTACCGCTGGATGCGGTCAGGCTGTTGGTGGGTCCCAGCGGAGCACAGCTGCAGCAGATGACATGCCCGCTCCGAAGCCGACCATCAGGATCAGGTCCCCAGGGGTGATCCGGTCCTTGTCGAGGGCATCCACAAGGGCTAGTGGGATCGAAGCTGCAGAGGTGTTTCCAGTGCGGTCAAGAACAATCGCTGTCTTCTCCATGGGTATCTCAAGGCGTTTCAGGGAGGCTTCGATGATCCTGACGTTGGCCTGGTGGGGGACCACGATCGAAATTTCATCGGGGGCTACTTCTGCTCGGGTCATAGCATTCTGGGCAGAGTTTGTCATCGCCATGACCGCCCTCCTAAAGACCTCCTTTCCGTGCATGACGATGGTTCCTCCATGGTCGCAGTAGAGGATGCTTGCAGCTGAGCCATCTGACATGAGGTCCCACCCCAGAAGGGAAGGTTGACCACTCGTGCGTTCTAGGACGACTGCGCCTGCACCGTCACCGAAAAGGACGCAGGTAGCGCGATCGGTCCAGTCCACAATGCCGCTGAGGGCGTCGCTGCCTATGAGCAAAATACGCTCCATGCCGCCGTCCATGAACTGCATTGCTGTGACAAGCCCGTAGACGAAGCCTGAGCATGCGGCGTTCATGTCCATGGCCCCACAGGAGAGGCCTAACTCGTGTTGTATGACCGAAGCACTGGCTGGGAGCCGCTGGTCGGGAGTCGTGGTCGTCAGCAACAAGAGGTCGATCTGGTCAGGGGCCAGGCCGGCCATTTCCATTGCCGCACGTCCGGCAACGGCTGACATCTCTGTCACCTTGCCGTCGACATGGCGGCTACTGATGCCACTCCTGGCCTTGATCCACTCATCAGAGGTGTCAACCATCTTTGAGAGGTCATCGTTGGTGAGAACCCGTTCGGGCAGGTTCACTGCCCATCCTGTTATGCGGCCGTAGGACATGTTGGATGCTCCAAGTGGTGGCGTGAGAAGGCCGGCCGGCCCGTCATAACGCTAGTGGTCTCACGGAGTGCACGTGTGTGCTTGAACCCGGTCCGGGCTGACCGGAACTCTGCCGGTAGGGTCGCCGCCCATGTCCCACGTGTCGACTGGATCGGATTCAGGCCCGATCTGTGACCACCAACTGGCTGGCATGCTCGCCCACCAGGTTGGCCGACTGCTGGTCGATGTGCGACAAAAGGCATGGTCAGAGAGATGCCCGCAGCATCAGCTGAGAGAGATGGGCGACCGGGCGGCTCACGACTATTTGGTGGATTGTCTGGCACGAATGCGTCCCGACGACGCCGTGCTGTCCGAGGAGGGTGATGACGACGGGCGGAGGCTCTTAGCGGAGCGTGTGTGGATACTTGATCCCTTGGACGGAACAAGGGACTACGGGGTGCCCGGCAGCGTTGAATGGGCCGTGCACGTGGCGTTGGTCGTTAACGGTGTTCCCGAGGCGGCTGCTGTCGATCTTCCCGCTGTGGGCAGGCTTTACGGAACGCTCCAGGAGCCTGTAGCCAAAGGGTGGAACAAGCGACGTGACAGGCCAGTCGTTGTAACCAGCCGATCACAGTGGGGTGAGGCCGAGCATGTAGCTGCTGCGATCGGTGGTGTCGTCCACTCATGCGGGTCAGCCGGGGTGAAGGCAATGGCCGTCGTTGAGGGGACAGCCGATGTGTACGTACACCCTTCAGGTCTATACGAATGGGATGTTTGCGCCCCGGCAGCGGTGGCAGTGGCAGCTGGTCTTGACGTCTCAGACATGAACGGTTCGGATCTCTCCTACAACAAGGTCCGGCCGGTAGTTCCCGGCCTGCTGATAAGCAGGCCGGAGTTCACCAGCAGGGTCCGCGCTTCCTTGGCCAGGTAGTCGATACCGACTAGGCGTGCCGGCCCCGGGTGGAGGCGGTAGTGTAACGGCGTCCCGTGGCGAGGCGAAGCCGGTGTGAATCCGGCACTGTCCCGCAACTGTGTTCCTGCCCCGAAAGGGGTGGGTGAGTCAGGCCGACCGGCCATGGGATTCTCGACAACGGCTCTCGAGGAAGAGCGGTCATCGGGCAGGGATTCCTGTCTGCGCCCGTTCGTTCGGCAGACAGGAGAAACCAATTAAGAGCACACCCATCGGGACTTTCGGTCGCCTCTGCCCTCTGGTCTTGCTGGCCGCGTTGGCATTTTCCTCAGCGTCATGTGGATCCGCTGACAGCGGGGGGCAGTTCGCTGCGTCAGGGATAGCCATGACGACGGCTCTACCGATAACGCTAGCGACACCTGCCGAACCAGTGGCGATCATTTCTCTGTCTTCGACTGCTACCGAGATCCTTTATGCAATTGGGGCGGGGGACCAGGTCGTAGCCGTGGACAACATGTCCAACTATCCGGCCGAAGCACCTGTCACCGAACTCTCGGGTTTTACACCCAACTTGGAGGCCATCGCCGGTTACGAACCAGACCTTGTCGTCATCTCTTACGACCCGGGTGATCTAGTCGAGGGCCTCCAAGCCCTTGAGATTCCGACCGTAATGCAGAGGGCCGCCAGCTCGATCGACGACACCTACTCGCAGATAGCCGAACTGGGGACACTCACTGGCCACGCAGTCGAGGCCGAGGCTCTGAACGCATCAATCAAGGAAGAACTGGCAGCCTTGGCCGACGACTCCGTCGGCACCGGTATGACCTACTTCCATGAGATCGACAACACGCTCTATTCAGCTACCTCGTCTACGTTCGTAGGCCAGCTCTACGCCCTGCTGGGCCTTGAAAACATTGCCGATCCAGCTGACAAGGCTGGCTTTGGTTGGCCACAGCTGTCAGCCGAGTTCATCTTGGAAGAAGATCCGGACATCATCTTCCTCTCTGATGCCGCATGGGGAGAGTCGGCCGAGACCGTGGCTGCTCGCCAGGGCTGGGGTGCTCTGACAGCCGTTGTTGAAGGTCACGTTGTCCCAGTTGATCAGGACACGTCAGCTCGATGGGGACCACGGGTGGTCAGCTTTGTCAAGTCCGTCAGGACTGCGATCGAGGGGTTCTAAGGTTGTGATGTCCTAATGGGTGTCGACCGTCACCCCGGTGCGCTGTGAGTCTTGGGCCGGCACGGCTCCGCGTGTGGTGGTTGGCCTCCGGCGGCTTGGCTGTCCTTGCAGCCAGCCTCGCTGGCCTGGTCCTCGGCCCAGCTGACTTGGGTCTGGGGGAGGTGTTGGCTGAGATGGCCAACCGGCTGCCGCTCGTCGAGGTGGACTCGGGCTTAGGTGAGCGGCAGCAGGCGATCATCTGGGAGATCCGTCTGCCCAGAGTGGTGCTCGGTCTCCTGGTTGGGGCCATGCTGGCCACTGCGGGAGGGGCATATCAGGGAGTTTTTCGCAACCCCCTCGCTGATCCCTATCTTCTGGGAGTGGCAGCCGGCGCCGGCTTCGGGGTCACGCTAGCGATCGTCTCGGGTGCCGGTGACGGAGTCGGCATCTTGGACCCGGTGCCGCTTTCGGCCTTCGCTGGGGCCTTGGCTGCAGTTACCCTCACTTACCTGGTTGGAGCAACCGGTAGTCGCCTGGACCCGGTTACGAGCCTTGTGCTTTCGGGTGTGGCTGTCGCGAGCTTCTTCACCGCTCTGCAGACCTTCATCCAACAACGTGAGTCCGAGACGATCAGACAGGTCTACTTCTTTGTCTTGGGGCAGTTGCGTACCGCCGGATGGAACGATGTGGCCTTACTCGCCCCCTACACAGGTGTGTGTCTCACCGTCATCCTCTTGGTGAGACACCGCTTGGACGCACTAGGGGTAGGTGACGAAGAGGCAGGATCGCTCGGCTTGGATGTAAAGAGGATGCGTCTGACGACAGTGGTCGCAGCCTCGCTGGGAACCGCTGCAGCCGTGTCGGTCAGTGGACTGATCGGGTTCGTCGGAATAATCGTTCCACACACGGTGCGACTCTTGTTTGGAACCAGCTATCGGGTGATCCTCCCGTTGACCGTCCTTTTCGGTGGAGCGTTCCTTGTGCTTGCCGACATCGTGGCCCGCCTCGTTGTTCAACCGGCCGAACTACCGATCGGTGTGGTCACCGCATTTCTGGGCGCACCCTTCTTCGTACTGGTGCTTCGAATGGCTAGGAGAACCAGGTGACAGCGATTTCATGCAAGTCAGTCACCGTCTCCTTCGATGGGTTCGAGGTATTGAATGGAGTCGACCTGGACGTGCCCTCCGGAGGGTGGGTCACCGTTGTTGGCCCGAATGGGGCTGGCAAGAGCACCCTCCTGCGTGCTATTGCTGGAACCCTGGCGGCGGGCGGTGAGATCCTCCTAGACGATCGCCCCATCCGCTCTCTGGCACGGCGAGAGAGAGCGAGGCTAGTGGCGTTCGTGCCACAGGAACCGGTGATCCCGACTGGCATGAGGGTTCTCGACTACGTGCTGCTGGGTCGCATCTCCCACCTTGGGTTCTTTGAGATTGAAGGCAGGGATGATGTGGAGGTAGCGATGTCAGCACTACGCGACCTAGATGCGGTTCAGCTTGCTGATCGGACAGCTGACACTCTGTCAGGAGGTGAGCGTCAGCGAGCAGTGATAGCGAGAGCCCTTGCCCAGGAGTCCCCAGTTCTCCTGCTGGACGAGCCCACCACTGCCCTCGACATCGGCCACCAACAGGAGGTGTTGGACCTGATTGACGGACTCAGGTCCGAGCGAAACCTGACTGTCCTGGCCACGATGCACGACTTGACCCTTGCTGGCCAGTATGCCGGCTTACTTGTCATGCTACACGATGGCGTAGTTGCGGCGTGTGGCCCTGCATCTGAGGTGCTGACGGGTGAGACCGTGTCCCGCTACTACGGGGTCAGGGCCAGGGTCATCGACGACGAGGCGGGCCCGATCGTGGTACCCGTCAGGAGGCAGTGCTGACCCATCCAGAGGAAGATCAGCCCAGTCAAGCTCTCAGTCAGAGGGCGTGATCAGGCCATAGTGACCGTCGAAGCGGCGGTACACGACCTGGCCCCGATTAGAGCCGGGGTCAGCGAAGAACACAAATGGCTCGTCACTCTCGTCCAGTAGCACCTTGGCGTCGTTAAGAGGCAGATGGTTCAGAACCAGACGTCCAGCGGTTATCGGTGGCCTCGTGTTGCCGGGGAGTTCCTCGTCAGCAACCTCGGGTACCACGCAGATCTTCCGCAGGTCGTTGTGGTAGACGACTCGGTCAATGTCGTGGTCGGCATCTAAGAACAAGAAGAAGTCGTGGTCCAGTTGCTCCATCTCGTCGGCTGCCTCCTCAAGAGTCATTGGGTGGAGTGCCAGGGTTTTGTGGCGCACCACCTGCCTCTCTTCAGCCGGGATAGCGGAGTAACCGGGTGACCGATGGCTGTTGTTGACTTCACCACTGCGACGCCTGTCCTCGAGGCGCTTACGGTGGCGTCGGAGCCGGCGGCTGAGTCGCTCGTCAAGTTGGTCTACGGCCTCAGTGATTGTCTGCCCAGCGGCATGGGCACGGACCGCAACACCGTTTAGGTCGATGCTGGCCTCGGCGATTGCTGGCAGATCTAAGGTGGTTTTTTCCCTCAGCCTCAACTTGACCACCGCTGAGAGCACGGGCTCGTGTCCCAACTCGCATTGTGCACGGACCTTGCGAACCGCATAGTCCCGCTCGTCGGATCGCACCCCTCCCTTCGCTAGCAACTCGACATCACAGATGGCATGTGGCTTTACCAAGGTCTCCCCTTCGGGTCAGGTGCATATCTGGACTGTGCTGTGCACTCAGGTGCCAAGCCTCCTTGTGGGTTGGTTGGCGGGTACTCGTTACTACACGTCCATCATGGCGCGAAAAGTCGGTCTTGTCAGGTAGCTCTCACCACTTTTCTGCATCCACCGGCAGGTCGCGAAATGAAGTGATTTGGAGGTAAGCCTTTGATGCAACGCCAGACTGCTATTCCATGGCCTACAGACTTGCCAGCCTCGAGACCGGTAGGGCGGTCCTCGTGGATGACGGTTATCTGACGGGCGATATTGCCCGTTGGTGGGATTTGGGCGCTATGACGAAAGAGTCCCTTGCCGACCCGATGGTTGCGGTTGCTGAGTCTGAGAAGCTGCACGATCTGGGTGGGGCCAATGGGGCACCCGATGGTGAGCCGGACGGATTGGTGGACCTGTCAGGGCTGGGGCCACCAATTCCGCGACCCCGCCAGGTCTTCGCCATAGGTCTGAACTATCTGGATCACGCCCATGAAATGGACCGTGACACAGGTGGAGAGCCAGTCGTCTTCACCAAATTCCCATCCTGCCTAGTGGGCCCGGCTCATGACATTGAGGTCGTAGGTGAGCGCACCGACTACGAGGTTGAGTTGGTCGCCGTGATAGGCCGGCGATGCGCCAACCTGCAGCCCGGCGAGGTGTGGGAGGCATTGGCAGGGGTGACAGTTGGCCAGGACATTTCTGACAGACGACTCCAGACTGCCGCTCAACCTCCACAGTTCAGCCTCGGGAAAAGCCATGCCACTTTTGGACCTATTGGTCCCGCAGTAGTTTCAATTGACTTGCTTGACGATCCTGACGACCTGAAACTCTCATGCGCCGTCGATAGAGAGGTCCGCCAGGACAGTCGGACCTCTCTTATGATTGCCGGTGTCCCTGACTTGGTCTCCTATCTGTCGGGTATCTGCACCCTTGAACCTGGCGATCTGTTGTTCACAGGCACGCCGGCAGGTGTCGGTGATGCCCAGGGCAGGTGCCTCCAGGCTGGCCAGACAATCGTTTCAGAGATTGGCGGCATTGGTCGTCTAGAGAATCGCTGCATCTGAGGCCTGTGCTGGTTGTGTTGCAGTCAGATCAGCGCAACAGCACCGGAGTGTCCACCTCGGAGAAGAAGTCACCGCCTTTGTCATCAACCACGATGAATGCTGGGAAGTCCTCAACTTCGATGCGCCACACGGCCTCCATCCCGAGTTCCGGGTAGTCGAGTACCTCAACGTGGCGGATTGAGTCCTGTGCCAAGCGAGCTGCCGGACCACCGATCGACCCCAGGTAGAAGCCACCATGGCGTGCGCAGGCTTCGGTGACCTGTGGTGAGCGGTTTCCCTTCGCCAACATTACGAGGCTTCCACCTGCTGCCTGGAACGAGTCGACGTAGGCATCCATCCGTCCTGCGGTTGTGGGACCAAATGACCCTGATGCATACCCCTCGGGGGTCTTGGCGGGTCCCGCGTAGTAGACAGGATGATTGCGCATGTAGTCGGGCATCGGCTGGCCGGCATCGAGCAGTTCTCGGATACGCGCGTGAGCGATGTCGCGTGCGACAACGAGGGTGCCTGTAAGTGACAGCCGGGTTTTCACCGGGTGCCTAGTCAACTCGGCCAATAGTTCCACCATGGGCTGGTTCAAGTCGATAGCGACGACGTTGCTAGGCAGGTCAATGTCTGCGACCTCGGGTAGGAACCGGGCCGGGTCCTCCTCAAGCTGTTCTAGGAACACGCCCTCGGCAGTGATGCGCCCTAGGGCTTGGCGGTCGGCTGAACACGACACGGCGATGCCCACCGGGTTAGAGGCACCGTGCCGCGGCAGCCTTATGACCCTTACGTCATGGCAGAAATACTTCCCGCCAAACTGGGCGCCGATGCCAAAGCCACGTGTGAGTTCCAGTACCAGGCTCTCCCATTCGATGTCACGGAACCCATGCCCTGCTTCACTACCCGAAATCGGAAGGTGGTCCAGGTAGTGGGCTGATGCGTACTTTGCCACCTTCAGGTTCTGTTCGGCCGAGGTGCCGCCGATGACCACGGCCAGGTGGTACGGAGGGCACGCTGAGGTGCCCAGGGAGCGCAACTTTTCGTCCAGGAATGCCATGAGGTTGGTCGGGTTCAACAGTGCCTTTGTTTCCTGGAAAAGAAAGCTCTTGTTAGCAGAGCCGCCACCCTTGGCCATGAAGAGAAAGCGGTACTCGCTGCCAGAAACAGCCTCTATGTCTATTTGGGCAGGCAGGTTCGTACCAGTGTTCTGCTCGGTGAACATGTCCAGTGGAGCCAACTGGGAGTAGCGCAAGTTGGAGTTCAGGAACGTGTCGTAGATGCCGCGTGACATCGCCTCACGGTCCGAGCCGTCGGTTAGAACCCACTGTCCCTTCCTTGCTGCTATCACCGCAGTTCCCGTGTCCTGGCAGGAGGGGAGCACACCACCGGCAGCGATGTTGGCATTGCGGAGGAGTTCAAGGGCGACGAAGCGGTCATTGTCGGATGCCTCGGGATCATCCAAGATCGTTGCCACCTGGGCTAGGTGGTCGGGGCGCAACAGGTGGGAGATGTCGCGCATGGCCGTCGCAGCCAACAGCCTTAGTGCTTCTGGGTCCACCTCGAGGAAGGGTTGGCCACCTGGCCCGATAACGGTTGAGACACCATCACCGGTGAGTTTCCGGTAAGTGGTGGTGGTGTAGGGGTCTTCAAGGAGGGGCAGCAGGTCCGTGTAGGCGAACTCCGGTGCATCGGGGTCAGGTCCCATGCCACTAAATCTACCGGACTGGCATAGGTCAATCGGTTGGAACAGAGCACAAGTGCCTGGAGATCAGGTCATGAACTCAGCCACTATCGGAGCCCAGAGATCGTCGCTGTCGCCACTGCCTGGCGTGTATAGGGCTAGGCGATCGACACAGTCGCCGTACCTTGACAGGTACCCGGGGACGATGGTCTCAGGCTCGCCCACCACAGCGAACGTCGAGAGGATGTCATCGTCTATAAGGTCTCCCATGGCCTTCCACTCGCCCCGTTTTGACATTACGTTCAACTCGGCCTGCAGGTCACCCCAACCGTGGAGGTCGAGGACTGGTAGATAGGCGGGGGTTGATCCGTAGAAGGCGATTTGCTGTCTCGTGGCCGCTGACGACTTCACTATGGATTCCTCTGTGTTGCCGGTTACCACGAAGCCCGGACCCACGATCTCAAAGTCGTCCATGGTCCGGCCCGAGGCATCGAGGCCTCGCTGCACAGCTGGGATTGTGACTTCGCGTAAAAACCTCTCAGTGCTGAAGCTGTGGCAGATGAGTCCGTCGCATACCTCTCCAGCAACTTCTGACATCTTTGGTCCAACGGCTGCGAGAAACACCTTGGGTGTTCCGTACGGGTTGGGACCCGGGTTGAAAAAGGGTGTCATCAGGGTGTGGCGGTAGAACTCACCACGGAAAGCCATAGGGGCCCCCTCGTTCCAGCACTCCCAGATGGCTCTGATGGCGAGCACCATCTCGCGCATCCTGTCAGCGGGCCTTGACCACTCCATTGAAAAGCGTTTGGTGATATGCGGCTTTATCTGGGTTCCGAGGCCCAAGATGAACCGACCGCTGCTATAGAGCTGCAGGTCATTGCCGAGGTTTGCCAACAGCATCGGGTTGCGTGCGAAGGCAACTGCAATGGATGTGCCCAACTCGATGCTCTCGGTGTGTTCGGCCGCGACCATGTGGGGCAAGAAGGGGTCACGGCTGGTTTCCGCTGTCCAGGCACCCGAATAGCCGGCTGCCTCCAGGCGCCTAACCGTTTCGGCTATCTCCCCGATCCCATCCGTTGTGGAATCGCTGGATCCAGGAATTCCTATTGGGAGGCCTCCGTCTATCTTCATGGCGTGGACCCTATCCCGGCGACATGGTGCCGCTAGCGTCCACCTTCCATGGAACTACTGATCATCCGTCACGCTTTGCCGGTCCGCGTCGACAACAGGCACACCGGTGAGGAGGCAGATCCGACACTTTCGGACCTGGGTCGCCGTCAAGCGGATGCTCTCGCCCACTGGTTGGCAGTGCATCCCGCCGGGACCACTGACGGGGGGCACAACGAACAGATCGATGCCATCTACAGCGGTCCAAAGAGGCGCGCCCTTGAAACAGCTGCACCGCTTGCGGGGCAGCTGGGCTTGGACGTGATCGTCGATCAGGACCTTGACGAGTTCGATTTCGGTGAGCCCGAGTACATACCCATTGAGGAACTGAAGGCTGCCCGCGACCCCAGATGGCTGGAGTTCATGTCCGAAGACAGCATCCCTGAACCCGAGGTGTTCCGGGCAAGGGTCATTGCCGCCATGGAGAGGATCGTCTTAGCCAATCCGGGCCGTCGGGTGGCGGTGTCCTGCCACGGAGGTGTTATCGGTGCCTATCTTTCACACCTGCTCGGAATCGATCGCATCTTCTTCTTTGAGGCTGCCTACACCTCGGTCAGCCGGGTTCTGGCGGCATCATCCGGGGAGCGGAGCGTCGGGTCCATGAACGAGTTGGCGCACCTCCGACTGGCCGGAGTCGCGCTTTATTGAAATTCCAGCTCCGCAGAATGGTTCTCGCTGATTCCCGATAACACCCTGTGGCGGCCTAGGCTGGATGGCTATGTCTGAGGGATCGGTAGTTGTGATGGATGGATCAGACCCATCACCTGATCCTGTAGACCTCGAGGACTTGCACGTAACAGTTGGCCGGAGGCTGCGGGCAGCTTCGATGCGCTACAGCCGCTCCCGGTTCTCGGTGGTCGAGGTCCTGGCAGCGGGTGGCAGGCCCCTCACTCTCCCTGAGATCCTCGCTGCCGGTCACGGCTCCGGCCTGGCACAGAGCTCTGCCTACCGCAACCTTGGCGAACTTGTCGAGGTAGGTGTGGTCCGACGTGTCGAGTCGGGGTACGAACACTCCAGGTTCGAACTTCACGAGTCCCTGACTGGCCACCACCATCACCTGGTCTGCATCGAGTGTGGTCGTGTCGATGACTTTGAGGTGCCTGATGAGTTCGAGGCAGGGATCGAGGGCCTCGTGGGAGAAGCCGCGGCCCGCGGATTTCGTATCGAGTCCCATAGGTTCGACATGTTGGGCCGCTGTTCGACCTGCCAAGAGAAGGTGTAGTGGGACACCGGTCATGTTGTTGAAGCGTCCCGCAGCCAGGGTCGTGTTGCTCGACAGGGACGACCGAATCTTTCTCGTAAATGCCGAGGATCCCTTGGATCCCTTCAAGCCCGACTGGTGGGAGATCCCAGGCGGGGGTATCGATTGGGGTGAGGACAGCGCCACTGCCGCTGCACGCGAACTCTACGAAGAAACCGGCATCGAGAACGTTGAGATGGGCCCTGTCATTTGGACCCAGCACGTCCAGTTCACCTTCGGTGGCTTCCATTTCGACAGTCGCGAGAAGATTCATATTGCACGCTGTGACGGAGGCCAGTACCGGCCCAGGCACCTCGAGGCCCTCGAGGCGGCCGCGTTCATGGGTGCACAGTGGTGGACCATCGATGAACTACTTAAATCAGAGGTGATGGTGCTCCCGGAACTCCTGAGGGAACACCTCCCCTCCGTTGTGGCAGGAGACCTACCCGACACCCCTGTTGACATCTCGCCTCGACCCATCACCTGAGGATCGGTCCAGGCCACTCCACGCAAACTCAGCGGTAAGGGTCGCCATCTCGTCTACTGACCTGCAACGGCCCTCTTCCATCCAGTGTCTGCTCATCCCCTCGGCGATGCCGATCACCCCGGCTGCTATGGCCAGGGCATCCCCGTGGTCATCGGCTTTGATTTGCCTCGCCAACCATTCGGCGAACGCATCCTGCACCCTCTTACGGTCGTGTCTGAACTCGGGGTCGTTGCCGAGGCTGGCCCCGTAGAGAACAGCGTAGGCGTCGGGGCTTTGATCGAAGAAGCGGTAGTAGGCCAAAAATCGGGTCTTGAGATCGTGTTGATGGGTGCCATTCCCAGACGTCTGTTCGCTAATAGCCATCAGCAGTCGGTCACCTGTCTGGGCGAGCACCTCTTTGAACAGGTCGTGTTTGGAGGCAAAGTGCTGGTAGAGCACCGGCTTGGTTATTCCAGCCTCCGAAGCGAGTGCGTTCATTGAGGTCTCGTGGTAGCCGAGGCGGGCAAATACTTGTAGAGCGACACAGAGAAGCTGTTGTCGCCGTTCATTAGCCGGGAGCCGCGAGGACGAAGCAGTGGTGCCTGTCATGACCGGACGGTAGCCACCATGCCCGTTAAGGGCCCAACCGGAGTCCTCCGTTCCCTAACCGGAGGACTGTGAGTCCTCGCTCGCTGCGGCCTTTACCGCGTGGTGCAAGACAATCGACGGTGCCAACACGATTGATCCGAAAACCAGCAAAACGACAAGGGCGGTAGCTACCCCATCGGTGAAGGTAGTCGACAGGCCGGCTGCGAACACCACGATCGCAGCAAGGAAGGCCAGGTAGCCAAGACGTTGCCCGTTGCTAGCGATTCGAGAGGCCCTGGCTCGCCGGACCAGCACCTCGTCGCCAGTTGTAGCTTCGCTCATGGAAGCCAGCCTGCCTCATCTAGAAGTGTTTCCAGGCCATCGGCAACCATCTCTAGTGAAAAGTTCTGTACAGCTAGGCGCCGGTTGGTGTCCAGCATCTCTTCACGACGGGCCTGGTCAGGGTCCGTCAGCCAGGACAGGATCTCATCGGGCCGGTCGTGAGAGAACCAGGAGAATCCCATCTTCCGTAGTTCAACAGCCACTGGGTAGTCACCGACGACGACAGGGCGCCTATACAGGGCGGCCTCGACTGGAGGATTCCCAAAGCCCTCCCAGGTCGATGGAAAGGCGATCAGGTCAGCCGCCGCATAGATGTCGTGTGCAGGTCGGCCCTGCGCGTGGATGACCGGACAGCGAGCCGCAGCCAAGAGGCTTGCGAGTTCTGGTCCGAAGCCATCTTCGGCCGGACCGGTAAGCCAGTATGTGCCATCGATTGCTTCAGACAGGGCAGTTGCAAGTTCGATGGCCTTTCGGGGAATAGCGCGGACCGGGTGGGCAACAAGGATGGTGTCGTTGGAGATCCCCAAACCCCTGCGGGTGCCGTGCCGGTCACCCACCCGAAGGTGTTTGTCAAAGCCGTTGTAGATGGTCGTGGCCGTGATGCCGCGTTCAGCCATCTCGTTACATGTCAGGTCGTTGATAGTCACATGGCGCCAAGCGGTGTCGTCGGGCGGCAACTCGGTGACGTGTTCAAACCGTTTCCGCTGCCAGGGTGGATCGTGGTGGTGGAGGATGGTGGGAAGACCCCGGCGGAGGTCGGCAACCATGCTGGCAGCAGGAATGTTGAGCGGTATTGAACAGAGGTTCTCTACGATCACCAAGTCGGCATCACCGAGGGCGTTAGCCAAGGCAGCTCTGTCAGGCGGCTCTTTTGATCCCATTTCGAGTCCTGGCAGTGTTCTGGCGTGTCCTACTCCCGTCCACCCCGGTTCAAAGGAACCCGCTACCCACGTGACCTCAAATCCCAGCCCGAGTAGTGCGTCAGCCCATGTTTGTGCAACGACGGAGACGCCGTCAGTCACCCCAAACCTGAATGACACAATCGTGCAGCGTGGCATGGTGCACATTGTCCTCGGTCGTCGGTCCTCGGTCGTCGGTCAGCTGAGGTGTTCAGGAACTGCCGCTCAGCGCAGCGATCCCCTGGCGCTGTCGAACATCTCGGTGCCGTCAGCATTGAACACGTAACAGTGGACACCCCTGAACTGGGCAACGTCGTGTTCGAAGTCCGTCTGACGGGGAACGAGGAAACCCAGTACGAACTCTGAGAGCTCGTAGATGGTCCCCACGAAGCCCCTGAATGCGTTGTAGCACTCCGCGGTAGCGAAAGCGTCCATTTCCCTGTCGCCCGGCCACGGCGCACCACGTCGCGCCGGATGCTGAGCAAGGTGGTAGATCTCGAACTGGTGGGGCCCGTCGCAAGGAACGAGAGTGTCGATTTCGACCAGTCGCTCGTCTTGGACCCACGAGTATCGATTGAAACAAGCCTCGTTGGCCAGGTCGTGGAGGTTCACCACCTCGCCGATCCAGTCGGGGGCCTCTTCTTCAGTGAGGGAAGGCCTGGTTTCGACCATTGTCGTGGTTGGGCTAGACGACGCGCTAGGTCGGTCAGTGGGCTCGCCCGGATCGGAACAGGCGATGGCTGCTAAAGCCACGACGACAATAAGGGCCAATTGGGTTACCGACCTTGCGGAGTTCCGGTCTTGTTGCCAACTCATGACGTGCATGGCTTCAGGGTAGGGGTGAGACCCCGCCTCACAGATACCGTGGCGGCGTGTCGGTGGTCGAACTACGGGGAGCCGTGGCGCTTCTGGGGAACTTCCCCGCTCTAGCAGGGATAGATCTATCCATCGATGCCACTGAGATTGTGCTAATTCAGGGACCCAACGGTGCTGGCAAAACGACCCTCCTTCAGTTGTGTGCCGGCCTGCTCCGTCCTGCTGGTGGCGACGTGGTGGTGCTTGGACACGACTTGGCAAGGGAACGCCGTGCCGTGCGGCGCCAGGTGGCCCTCCTGGGGCATTCGACCTGTCTTTACGGTGACCTGACTGCTGCAGAGAACATCACCTTCTGGGCAAAGGCAGCAGGTCTGACAGGGACCGATGTGCACTCCCGTTTTGCTTCGGCGGCAGAACTCATGGGCCTCGACCAGCGACTCCTAGCTCGGACTGTGAACGTCCTGTCCGCTGGTCAGCGCCGTCGCACCTCGATAGCAGCGCTGGCGGTCCGCCGACCAGAACTGTGGCTGTTGGATGAACCACACGCAGGCCTCGACCAGGCGGGTCGCGATGCTGTCGACTCCATCATCACAGATGCAGTTGGTGCCGGAGCAACAGTTCTCGTCTCGTCACACGAACTGGACCGGGTCAGATCGCTTTCACCGAGGGTTGTAACCATTGCTGCAGGAATGGTGGTGGCTGACAGCGTGCACAACTCCCACACCACGAGAGGCAGTGGGGAACCGGGAGGTGCTCCCAATGCGTGAATTGCTAATCGACGCTCGCCTGATCGCCATCAAGGACTTGCGCATCGAGGCCCGGTCCCGGGTGCTGCTCAACCAGGTGGCACCGTTCGCACTGCTCGTACTCGTTCTCTTTGGTTTCGCTCTCGACGCTGACCAGCGCACCCTGCGGAGTTTTGCCCCAGGGCTTTTCTGGGTGGCGGTACTCCTGGCTGCCCTGCTAGCTGTACAGCGCTCGACCTCGCTTGAACGTGCAGACGACGCCCAGACCGGACTCAGGCTCTCGGGGATGGCACCGTCCTCGGTGTTTCTAGGCAAGGCAGCGGCCGTGTTCTTGCAGTTAGCTGTGCTTGAGGTCCTGTTGACCATCGGAATAGTGGTGCTCTATGGCTCTCAAGTGGATGATCCGGTGTTGCTCATCTTGACCGCTGCAACCGCTGCGGTGGCGGTTGCGGCCACCGGTACTCTTTATGGGGCGCTGGCCTCGGGGCTTGGGGCAAGGGAGACGCTTCTCCCGATCCTGTTGCTTCCGGTGCTGGCGCCGGTGTTGATCGGTGCTACCCGGTCGTTTGATGACGCCCTGGGTACCGCAGCCGTCGACGGCTGGGCCTGGCTGGGCCTGCTGGCCGTGTTCGGCTTGGTTGCCACCGCGCTAGGTGCTCTTGCGCACGGCGCCATGATCGAGAACTGATACTGGGATAGGAGACCGGAACTCACATGGCCGATGGCAGAACATCAACCGGATCATCAGGATCACGACTACTCGGCGTCATCACCCTGGTCGGGCTAGCCAGCCTGCTCCTGTTCGCCTTCGTCCTGACCGAGCCGGATGTAAGGCTGCACCCCACAACTGGTGAGAAGTTCGGTCAGTTCGACGCCGTCAGGCTGATCTACCTGCACGTTCCCATGGCGGTACTCACCTATGCCGCCTTCCTTACATGCGCGGCCTCAAGCGCTTTCTACTTGGTTAGACGGGGGGCATGGTGGGATGTCACCGCCCACGCGTCAGCAGAGGTGGGCACGGTGTTCTGCGGCCTGGTCCTTGTAACCGGTTCCATCTGGGGGCGGCCTGTCTGGAACACCTGGTGGGAATGGGGAGATGTCCGCTTGATGACCACGCTCGTGTTGTTCCTTCTCTTCACCGGATACCTGGCCCTGCGCCGCACAGCAGCTGATCCGCAGCGCCAGGCCCGGCGTGCTGCAGCCGTCGCCCTCATCGCGGTGCTGGACATTCCCCTGATCAACAGGTCGGTGGAGTGGTGGGAGAACCGGACACTGCACCAGCAGTCCACCCTGGCTGAACTCAAGATCGAAGATCTCACGCTTTTCACTCTGATGCTTGGATTCCTGGTGTTCGGCCTGGTCTTTGCATGGCTGATGCTGCACCGCTTTCGGGTGGGTTGGCTGGAACAGGCACAGGCACGCCACGACGTGACACTGGCGATCGCAGAGCGGCAAGCAGAGATGGAGACCCTCGATGTTGGTGCGGCAATCGGTGAATCCGGAGGTGAGAAGTGACCCATATCGGATACCTGTTAGCCGGATGGGGCATCGCCCTAGTTGTACTGGGCCTCTACGGCTGTGGAGTCGTGCGCAGGGGTCGGCGGCTTTCCAGATCAGTGCCCGAGGGAGAGAGGCGCTGGATGACCGCCAAGGGGGAGAGCCAAGGTGGGTGAAACCATCGACGAGGAATCGGGAGAGGCTGGCCCCCTGGACCTCACACCGCAGGCCTCACGACCCCAGCGTCCAGCCAGAAAGCCACTGTCAGTAATTGTCCTTCTGGCCGCGGTTGCTGCGGTCGTATTCGTGCTGCTCCGCACCCTTGGCGACGCGTCACTGTTCTTCTACGAGGTCGACGAAGCGGTGGCTGCCAGAGCTGATCTTGGCACCGAGCGCTTCCGGGTGGTCGGCACCCCACAGCCCGGACTGGTTGAGACCCAGTTGGATGGACATGCTGCAGTCGTGTTCACCCTCTGTGTGGCAGACGTGTTGGCCGATGTCGCCCATCTGGGTGATCCAGCTGAACTGTTCCAACCGGGCGTGCCGGTGGTCCTCCAGGGGTCTTGGGTGAATGGTGCTCTTCCCGGCCTTGACAGCCTCCTCGTACCGGCGGGTGACGGCTGGTACCTGAGAACAGACCACATGGTCGTAAAACACGACAACGACTACCGGGGAGACCAGGCCGAGTTGGAGTCCTGCGGGGCGAACTCGTGATCCACCGGTCGGGGATTTCGACCAACTCGTGAACGCGACACTCGGTACGGGGTTCGTGGCCCTTGGCCTGGTTGCCTCGACAATGGGAGTGCTGAGCATCTCCTATGGGCTACTCACGCGAAACCACCGCCTTGTGGCCCTCTCCCGGACTTTCGTGATCATGCTTGCAGTAGCAGCCGTCGGGCAGTTCGCCGTGATGGAGCGTGCACTGATTACCCGTGACTTCACGGTTGCATTCGTGGCTGAGCATGGCAGCCACCGGACCCCGGCCCTGTTCAACGTGGCAACCCTATGGTCGGCCCTGGAGGGCTCAATCCTTCTCTGGGTGCTGATCCTCGTCGGTTATGTGGTTGCGGTTGCCAGACGCTTCCGAGACCGCCTGGCAGACCCGATGGTGGCGTGGGCTCTCCTCGTCCTCTTCGTCGTTTGCACCTTCTTCTTCTTGCTGCTGGCCGGCCCGGCGTTTCCGTTCGCCAGGTTCCATCCATGGGCTGGCTTTGACGGCCCAGGGCCGAACCCACTACTCCAGAACCACATTCTCATGGCCTTCCACCCACCGGTGCTCTACCTCGGTTACGTCGGCTTCACAGTGCCCTTCGCTTTCGCTCTCGGTGCCCTCGTCACCGGCCGCATGGGTGAGGGCTGGTTGGTGAGCACACGTCGGTGGACCCTGCTGGCATGGGGTGCTCTAACTGTCGGGATACTGCTCGGAGCGTGGTGGTCCTATGAGGTCCTCGGATGGGGTGGATACTGGGCGTGGGATCCGGTTGAGAACGCCTCATTCCTGCCGTGGCTGACTGGAACAGCATTCCTGCATTCAGTGATGGTCCAAGAGAGGAGGGGGATGCTTCGCGTCTGGAACCTCTCACTTCTGAGCGCCACGTTCTCACTGACGATCCTCGGCACCTTCATCACACGGTCAGGTGTGCTCGATTCGGTTCACGCCTTCACCGAATCGGGGATCGGGCCAATGCTGCTGGCATTCTTCGCCTTGGTGGTCGCTACCACCGTTGGCTTGATCGCATGGCGTGGAGACGACCTGAGTATGGGTGCTGAGATCGAATCCCCTCTCTCCCGGACCGGTGCATTCCTTGCCAACAACCTGCTGTTCGGGTCATTTGCCTTCATCGTCCTGTTGGGAACCGTGTTCCCCCTTCTGATCGAAGCCGCCAATGGAAGTCGTATCTCTGTCGGGAACCCCTACTTCGAACGGATGACGATGCCGATCGGGTTCGCCCTCTTGTTCCTGATGGCGGTCGCACCCGCTCTGCCATGGGGGAGGGCCGGAATCGAGTTGATCTCCAAGAGGTTGGTATGGCCAGCGGCAACTGCGGCAGTGGCGATGGTCGTTGCGGTTCTCCTCGGAAGCCGAGGGTGGGCACCGACCCTTGCTGTCGGCTTAGGCGGGTTCGCTGTGGCCAGTGCCTTTAGGCAACTGCTGTTGGCTGTTGGGGCGCGTGGCCTTCGTGGCTTAACGGGGCGTTCCAGCGGAGGAATGATCGTCCACATTGGCGTCGCAGTAGTCGCCGTTGCATTCGCTTGCTCATCTTCATTTCTGCGCCAAGCCGAGTTCAGCTTCGACGGGGTGGGGGATCGGGCATCCATATCCGGACACACCCTCGTGTTCGATGGGCTCGAATCGGTGGCACTGGCTGAGAAGAACGAGGTCCGTGTCTCGGTTCTAGTCGACGGAGAGCTCCAGACGCCGGCTATCAGTACCTTTCCGTTTGGAGGCCAGACCATCGGCACCCCGGCGACCCGATCATCGATCTGGGACGACATCCAACTATCGGTGCTGTCCGCACCTGAAGGATCGGGTTCTACCATTGTGAGGGTCACGGTCCAGCCGCTGGTGTGGTGGTTGTGGTTCGGAGGTGCGGTGATGGCATTGGGGACGGTGCTGGCTGCTGTCCCAGGTCGAAGCAGGCGCCCAGCGTCCGACACAGCTGTGAGCACAGGCGTACCCACCCGTCGGGAGTTCCCTGCATGAGCCAGGTGAGGGTGGTGACATTGGCCGTAGGCCTTCTAGTGGCAGCACTTGTCGGAGTCTTGGCGACGCGCCAAGCTGGTCCTGATCGTGCCAACATGCACCTGGTCGGCCAGGTGGCTCCACCGATCGTAGGCACGACTGTTGATGGCGAGGTCTGGAGCCTGGACGACCAGCGTGGGCGCTTTGTCGTGGTCAACTTCTTTTCCACCACCTGTGTTCCGTGCATCCGGGAGCACCCGGAGCTGCTGGTGTTCGCTGATTCCCACGCTGAAGCCGACGATGTCAGGATCGTGAGCGTGGCGTTCGATGACGACGCTTTGGCCGTCGAGGCATTCTTCAAGGACAACGGTGGCAACTGGCCGGTACTGGCCGAAGACACCGGCCAAACAGCCGTCGACTGGGGTGTGGTGGCCGTGCCGGAGTCCTATCTGGTCAGCCCCTCGGGCCACGTTGCCGCAAAGGTGGTTGGTGGCGTCGAAGTCGAGGATCTGGAGTCGTTACTGGCCGGGGCAAAGCGGTCTACCAGATGAAGCGGCAGTTGGCGTGGCTAGCAGTCCTGTTGGTGTCAGCGGGGGCACTCATCGTTTCAGAGGTGACAGAGCCTCCCGCACTGACCAACGCCGACAGGGTGCACGAACTGGCAGAGGACTTTGCATGCCCGGTGTGCCAGGGGCAGTCAGTTGCCGACTCGGATGCACCAGTGGCCCGGGCCATCCGGGCCACGATCGTGAAGATGGTTGACGACGGCGCCACCGACGCCGAAGTTCGTGACCTGCTCGTCACCAGCTTTGGCGAGGACATCGACTACTCGCCCAGCAGAGGTGGCCTGACGGGTCTGGTCTGGGTGATTCCAGTCCTAGTCGTCGCCGCAGCGGTTGTGGGCCTTGCTTTGGCGATCCGGAAGTGGCAGGTCGACTCAGGCGCTGGCCACCTGTCGGATTGGAAGAACCTTGTCCTGATCGGGGCTGTCGTGGTCGCCGCGTTGGCTGGAGTTCTCATGGTGCGTTCAACGACAGGTCGGGACAGTGCCGACTCCGCTTCCGGCGAGATCCGGTTGTCGACAAGGACGCTACTCATAGAAGCCGGTGTTGCTCCACCGATGGAGGCCATCGACCTCTACGGCAAGGTGCTTAAGATCCAGCCGTCCAACGTCGAAGCCTATGCATACAGGGGTTGGGCACTATGGCGGAGCGGCGACACCGAGGCCGCCAGGTCTGACCTGGACACAGCAGTCGACCTCGATCCGACCTATCCCGACGTACGGGTCTTCCGGGCCTCACAGCGACTCTCAGATGAAGACCATGTCGGGGCGGCAGCCGACTTGGTAGCGCTAGACGGCCTCGAGGCCGCACCGATAGTTGCCGACCTGCTCGCACAGACCCACCTGCGGGAGAGGGTTGCGGGAGGGCTGGCGCGAAGTGGTGAGATCCTGGCGGCACTCGAACTCCTGGATGCAGGCCTCGACTCGACACCCGAATCGGCATCGCTGCTGGCGGAGAGGGGCTGGCTTCTAGCCGGGACTGGCGAACTGCAGTTGGTCGAGTTGAGCCTCGTGTCGCTAAATGAGGCCGTTAGGGTCGAACCGGACAACCCTTGGGCACTCGGCTACCGGGCCCTAGTGAACGGCGTTCTACTAGACCGCCAGGAACTGGCGTTGGCCGACGCCGAAGCCTTCTTCGCCCTGGCCCAGAGGCCCACCGAGTTGGCTGCCCTGTTAGTCGCAGAGGGTCTAGGTCCAGCCGGTTAGGGATCGTCAGGAGGGGTACCTGACCCGTCAGGTGCTGACGTCGGTAACGCAGACAGTGTCCCCCATCGGAAGCGACGAACTCAGGTCGGTTGTGGCCTCGCCGTACAGGGCCGAGAGCATGCCCTTTACCAGTCCCCGGTCCACGGCGCAGATGACTGGGTACTCGATGGGTGCACCACCGAATGGACAGTGTTCTGACACGATCCGCAACTGGTCCCCACCGGTGCGAACCGCACGGGCAGCAAAGCCGTGTGCCGTAAGGGCGTCGGCGACGACCTGCATCGCTGACCGAAACGACCGCTGGATGTCCTCGGGCCCGATTGACTCGGCCATGGAGCGACCCACTTCAGCTCCGACCTCCTCAGCCATCTCCTCTGCCTGACCGTCGGGAAGCATGGCGAGAGCACGACCGAGCATGCCGATAAGGAGATCATCGCGGCGAACTGGCAACTCTAGAGGAGCTGATGGGTCAGTCGACCGGTAGTGCTTGGACGGTCGTCCAGCCGAGGCGTCCTCCCGGTGTTCGACGACAATTTCCAAGTAGCCGCCTGCAGCCAACTTGTCGAGGTGGTGGCGAGCCACGTTGGGATGGAGGTCAAAGCGCTTGGCGGTTTCGGTGGCGGTGACTCCACCAGCGCATTCGCGTGCATAAAGGAAAATGTCGCGCCGAGTCGGATCACCGAAGGCACCGGTGATCGCGGTGACAGCCGAGGCGAACTCGGTGGGCGTGAGGGGTGCCCCATCCACATCGCTACCCTACCGAACACGGCCACCGAATCGCTGGGTAGGAGTCCCGACCGATGGCCCATCCGGCGACCAACGACCCTCAGGAGCACACGTGGCAGGCACCAACCCCATCCACGGAGGACCTGAGAGCCAGCCGGTCCCATTCACAGAAGCCAACGCTGCCACAAGGGTTCTGCTCATCGCTTCCGGCAAGGGTGGAGTAGGCAAGTCCTCGGTAACTGCCAACCTGGCAGTTGCACTCGCAGCCCGGGACCGGGATGTGGCAATAGTCGACGCCGACGTCTGGGGCTTCTCGATACCGAGAATGCTCGGAGTTGACCATCCGCCGACCGTTGTCGATGGCATGCTCATCCCGCCCGAAGCACACGGAGTCAGGTGCATCTCAATGGGCTTCTTCGCTGACGAGGACCAACCAGTCATCTGGCGCGGCCCGATGCTCCACAAAGCCCTCGAGCAGTTCCTCACCGACGTCCGGTGGGATGAACCGGATTACCTCCTCGTTGACCTCCCTCCCGGAACCGGTGACATAGCCATCTCCCTAGCAGGCTTCCTCCCGACAGCCGAAATGTATGTAGTGACAACACCACAGCCTGCTGCCCAGACAGTCGCTCAACGGGCTGCGCTTATGGCTGACAAGGTGAACCTGAAGGTCCATGGCGTGATCGAGAACATGTCATGGTTTACAGGCGATGACGGAACGCGCTACGAACTCTTTGGATCCGGGGGTGGCGCACACCTCGCCGAAAGAATGGGTGTTCCGCTGATAGGGAACGTTCCGCTTGTGCCCGCAATGCGCGAGGGCGGAGATATCGGCCAGCCGGTGGCAGTAGACGCACGAAGTGAGGCTGGGGGGGTGTTTGCCGAGATGGCGCGCGTCGTGGACGTGGACCTCAGGCCCACGAAGCGCAGGCACCGCGAGTTGAAGATCCTCTGACACACTTAGCCGGTAGTTGCCTCTTCTAGGGGCCACGGGACGCAACAAAATGGGAGATCCACAGCAATGGACGTGAGGATTGGCGTAACACACACGCCAAAGGAGATAACAGTCGAACTGGGCGATGACACCGACACATCGGCCCTACGTGCCGAAGTGGAGGCGGCTCTTGATGGCACCTCCAGGATGCTCTGGCTCACCGACTTGCGAGGTCGCCAGGTTGGAGTTCCGGCCGACCGGATCGCCTACGTAGACATCGGGTCCGATGGTTCTGGCAACCCAGTCGGATTCAGTTGAGCCTCCACCTTCCCAGCAGGGTGGCCGGGTCTACCTGACACCCTCCTCCCCGGTTCTGACAGGCCCGAACCTAGGCTGATCCTCCCATGGCCACACTGGCTGATCTGACCAACGACCACACCGACCTTGATGCAGAACAGGTCGCGTACCTGCAAGACCTGATCAGTTCATGGGGACTCCTTGCAGATCTCTCCTTCGCTGACCTGTTCCTCTACGGGAGATCCGGGGATGCCACCGACCCAACTCTGGTCATGCTCAGCCACGTAAGGCCAACCACTGGCGCCACCCTCTACCGAGCCGACTTGGTAGGCCAGGTGTTTGAACGGCGAAGGAGGAGCCTGATAGCCGACTGCTTCGACAGCTCAGAGCTAGTTGAAGGAATGGCCAACGAAGAAGTCGACAGGGGCCTCAACATCATGGCGGTACCTGTAAGACGCCAGGGTGAGACGATTGCGGTGCTAGCGAGGGAAACAGTTCACCCACGAGAACGACCCTCGAGCGAACAGGAGAGGACCTACCTGAAGGTTTTCGAACGGTTCGCCACGATGCTCAAACAGGGCCAGTTCCCCTACCGTGACGAAGCCCGACTGAGACACCGGACTCCGCGGGTCGGCGATGGGTTGTTGCTTGTCGACAATGAGGGTCGGATCGAGTTCGCATCACCGAACGCGGTCTCGGTACTGCACCGGCTCGGCGTGCACAGGGGAATAATTGGTGCCCGGGTCGTCGACACCGGCCTCGGGGCTTCGATTCTGCGGAATGCCTTTGCGAGACGCACAACGGCCATTGAGGAGATTGAGGTGGGAAACGAGGTTGCCATTGTCAGCCACTGTTTCCCACTGCTGGATGGTGATCATTCGACTGGAGCGATCATCTTGGTCCGCGATGTGACCGAACTTCGCCGTCGTGACCGACAACTGGTCTCCAAGGACACGACCATCCGCGAGGTGCACCATCGGGTGAAGAACAACCTCCAGACGATCTCCTCACTACTCCGCCTGCAGGGGCGGCGCCTGACCTCCGATGAGGCTAGGGCAGCGCTTTTCGAGTCAATCCGGCGCATCGGAGCCATATCGGTGGTGCACGAGACGCTGGCCCAGAGTGCCGAGGACGACGTCGCCTTCGTCGAAATAGTCAGGCCACTGGTGAGGGTGGTCGAGGAGAGCGTCTCCTCCCCACTCAGGCCTGTCGCCTTTGATGTCCAGGGTGATGCGGGAGTGCTGCCAGCCCCAGTGACAACGACCCTGGCGGTCGTTCTAACGGAGTTGCTGCAAAACGCTGTGGACCACGCGTTCCCGACAGGTCAAGGCGGCGGCGATGACGACAGCAGCGCAACAGTAGGGATCCACCTGGAGCGTCGGCCCGACGGCCTAACGGTGTCAGTTGTCGACAATGGAGTTGGCCTCCCGGAAGACTTCCGGCTCGAGGATGCCACCGGACTTGGCCTCACGATCGTCAAGACCTTTGTAGAGGGAGAGCTGGGGGGTTCGATCCACTTGAACCCTGTGGCACGGGGCAACGGAACGGTTGCAGAGGTCCAGATTCCAGCAACACGCCTCGTAGGAGTGAGGGATGAGGCGCAGGAGCCGCTGGCGTGAGGACTGCGACATGTGTCAGGTTGTTTTCCATGGTGCTCAGATGAACACCCAGAAGCCGCTCGTCGTAGCCCACCGTGGAGCCTCGTTGGACCACCCAGAGAACACGGTTGCTGCCTTCCAGGAGGCACGCCTCCAGGGGGCCGACTGGGTTGAACTAGACGTACGGCTGTCAGCTGACGGGGTGCTAGTGGTTCACCACGATGCCCACCTGACCGATGGGCGGCTGATCCGCCAGATCGACGCCGGGGATTTGCCCGACACGGTTCCCAGTCTCGCTGAGGCCTTCGAAGCCTGCGACGGCATGGGGGTCAACATCGAGATCAAGAACCTCCCGGGAGACCCTGACCATGGTGACGCCCACCTTGTCTGTGAGGCGGTCGTAGGCCTAGCCGAGGCTTACAGGCCCTTTGAGATGCTCCTGGTGTCCTCATTTGAGATGGATTCGGTTGACCGGATCCGGTCATCGGACCAGCGGCTACCGACAGGATGGTTGGTAATGGAGCGCTCGGTGCCCGGTCAGGTCCTGGAGCGGACTATGTCGCACGGACATGTAGCCGTCAACCCGTGGGACGGCCTGATCGACGAGGCCCTGGTCGTGGCGGCCCACGAGCGCGGCCTGAGGGTGAATGCATGGACTGTCGATGACCCGGACCGGATTGCCCAATTGGCGACCTGGGGAGTGGACGGGATAATCACGAACCTCCCCGGCATTGCCCGGCAAATCGTCGACGAAGTGGTTCGGGTCTGACCACCCGCACTGGTCAGCTGGCGGGCAGGTCCAGTGGCACCACCAGGTCCATTGCTGCCGGATGGTGCCGGAAGGTGAGGTCTGTTGCATCGCCCAGGTAGTCGCCGTCCACTTGGTAGGGGACTGGCCGAAAGCCACTCAGGTGGGCCTCGGCAAGATTGCTTCGGTGGCTTACGTTTCTGCATTCGGCCACCGGGGTACGGCCGAATCCCAACGCACCAATTAGCACTGGCAACAGGCTAGCTAGAGAAAGCGATCTCATAATCACCATGGCTAGCGGGCTGTCGAGATTGGTGCCCGGCGAGAGCGACAGGGAGCGACTCCCGAGGTAGGTGTAGGGGTCGGTATTCAGGCAAACCCCGAACATCCCGTCAATGCCAGTGGTCACAGGGTCGCCAAGCTCGTCCTCGTTGACACGCCTGGTGGTGGTCCGAAATGCCGGTTGTCGTCGGTCAAAGTGTCGAAGCCAGGTGTTGCACGCAGCGGCGATGAAGAGAGGATGGCCGGCAAAGCGCTTCAGGAGGCCACCACGTCGTTCGATTTGCTCAACAACTGCAGCATCGAACCCGACTCCAGCGTTGAACAGGAAATATCTGTCGTTGACCGAGCCGAGTCCTATCCGGCGAATGGCCCCGACCTCCATGGCATCCAACACGGCTCCGGTCGCCTCCACGGGGTCATCTGGAAGGCCGAGGATGTGGGCAAACACGTTGGTGGAACCCCCAGGCACCGCGGCCAGTGCCGTATCCGACCCTGCTAGGCCGTTGGCGGCCTCGTTGAGGGTGCCGTCACCACCCAACACGACGACCACGTCCATTCCATCGTCGGCAGCCCCCCGGGCCAGGCGCGTTGCATGCCCCCTACGGCTGGTAGTGGCCACTTCGAGGCGGTGGTCGGCTGACAGTGCCTTCTGGATGACAGTCCGCGTTCGCGTGTTTACCGATGAGGCAAAAGGGTTGACGATCAACAGGACTTTCATTGTTCGTTCGGATAGGTGTTCTGGGAACTGTCTGCCCTGGCCATTGGCCTACCCTATTCACGCCCGGGCCGGTCGGGAAATGCTTCACAAATCCTTGGCAGGGTTGCTAGTTCACTCTTTCAACCGGGCACAATGTCGCCCATGATCGTCGTCGTGTGTGTGAAGCAGATTCCGGACCCCGCTGACCCGGGTGCTTTGGATCCGGAAACCAAGACTCTCAAGCGGGACGTCAAGCTCATCTTGGATGAGTCCGATTCCTACGGGGTGGAGATGGGCCTGCAGTTGGTGGATGCCGCCGGCGAGGGCGAGGTACGCCTCGTGTCTATGGCCCCCAACAGCGAGGTGAGTGGCCTTCGAACCGCTCTAGCGATGGGTGCCGAAAGCGCTGTCCTTGTAAGCGACGAGGCTTTGGCAGGCTCCGATGCGCTCTCAACCGCCAAGGTGCTCACCGCGGCAATCGCCCGTTGCGAACCCGACCTGATCCTCACCGGCACCGAGTCCAGCGATGGCTACACAGGCACTGTCCCCGCACAGGTTGCCGAGTTGATGGACCTTCCATCGGTGACGTTTGCCAAAGAGATTGCCGTTGCCGACGGCGTGGCAACGGTAAAGCGCCAGACCGAGGACGGCTACGACGAGATCAAGTGCAGCCTCCCCGCAGTGGTGTCGGTGACAGCTGGGGTTGTGGAACCCAGGTACCCATCATTCAAGGGAATCATGGCCGCCAAGAACAAGCCAGTTGATGAGGTCGACCTGACTGGCCTAGGCATTGACCCCTCCACGGTTGGTTGGGCCGGTGCTGGTCAGGAAATAACAGACATTGCAGAGGCACCCGCACGCGAGGCCGGCGAGGTGGTCGTCGACGAGGGCGATGCCCATGAGCGCGTACTGGCGTTCCTCGATGATCTGAAAGTCATCTAGGAGGCGACATGGGACTCTCAAAGATCTGGATCTACGGTGAGGCGAAGGACGGTGTTGTCGCGACCACAACCCTTGAGTTGTTGGCCAAGGCACGCACGCTTGCTGACACAGTTGAAGTCATCGTCCACGGTGACGCCTCAGTGTTGGCTACCGACCTGGGGGCACACGGTGCTTCCACGGTGCTGTCGGTAGGGGACCTTGGCGAGGGTCTACCTGGTCCACGCGTCGCATCGGCCATAGCCGGAGCTGTGTCGGGCGGGAATGGCCCCGCCGTCGTGCTCTGTGGAACCACCTATGACGGTCGCGATGTGGCCGGGCGGTTGTCTGCCAAGTTGGATGTTCCTGTGATCACAAACGTGGTCGATCTGCTCGTCGACAACGACCGCCTGCTCGGGGTTGAACCGGTGTTCGGAGGTACCACCGACGTGACCACTGGCTTCACCGGTGGCGGAACCGGTGTCTTCCTCGTACGACCGAAGTCGTTTGCTGCTGAGGATGTAGGCGGGGCGCCGGCTGGCGTTGACAGCATCGAAGTTGGAGATCTCGGCAACACCGCTGGAGCGGTGGTGACGAACCGCTTTGTCGAGGAGAGCTCCGGTCCGAAACTGGATGAGGCGGCCATCGTCGTCGCCGGTGGCCGCGGTATCGGAGATGCCGACCGCTACGAGATGATCGAAACTCTAGCGACCCTCCTCAAAGGCGCCCCCGGTGCCTCACGTGCAGTGGTCGACTCTGGCTGGGTGCCGTACTCCTACCAGGTGGGTCAGACCGGCAAGGTCGTCAAGCCCACCGTTTACCTGGCCTGTGGGATCTCGGGTGCCACCCAGCACCTTGTAGGAATGAAGGGCTCCCAGAACATCATTGCCATCAATAAAGACGAAGAGGCACCCATCTTCGGGGTAGCCGACCTCGGCATCGTGGGAGACGTACACAAGGTCCTGCCGAAGCTGATCGAGGCACTGCAGGCCCGCTGACCCTGGGTTACTGCTCCGGGGTTGAAGCCGAGTAGTGATCGCCGCAGGCCAGTGCCCAAGCCAGGTCGTCACCGGGGTCCTCGACGGCGAGGTTGAGGTGCCAGCCGGTTCGGGTTCCGTCCACGTCCCAACGCCACCAGTTCATCTCGTTGGCCGCATCGCCCACCTGCCCGGGATCAGGTGGCCAGAGGTCATCTGGCTCCTCGAGTAGGCCGGCCAGGTTGGCGGTACACCACCAGGCTTCGAAGCGACCCCGTGCCGCACCGCGGCGACGACCGTGGGCCCCACCTGATGCTCCGGCCCATGCCATGAGGCCGATCGCCTCGTCTGCCTCCAGCCTCCGCCAGCGCACGCTTCGTCGCGACGGATCAGCCAGGAGGGTGGCGACCGCCCTGTCGGCACCACCGCTAACGGCCACCGACATGGAGTGCCCGTTCGACTCTTCGGCCCAAGTCCTTGCAAGGTCGCGGAGGGCTCCGGTCCCCATCGCAGCGACACCACTGATCACCTCGCCGGGTGGGGGTATGTCTACCTCTTCAAGAGTCCCGGCCGGTGGAACCGGGTCCTCTATGCCGTAAGGGCCGATCTCTGGAACCAAGTAGGTGGGCTCCCAGGTGAAAAGTCGAAAGGGAAGACCCGTGGGATTGCTGACGCCCAGGTCACCTGTACCGGTCAGGTCCTCTCCCCGGGTGACCCGTTCGTGGGCGACAGTGGCACGCAGGGGGCCGGTCGACAGGTGGGGGGAAAGGTCCTCCCATTGGTGCGACGATGCAACTACCTCGGACAGAGGGGCTGGTCCGAATCGTGTGGCATCACGCATCACGGCTCCGGCAGCGAACGGACCCGGTGCCTCAAGGGCAAGGCGATGTTCGGCATGGTCAGCCGCTGGCCAGAGCTGATGTCCCCGTTCGACAGCTAAGCGGCCACGCGACGCAAGTACCTCCAACAAGGCCCAGTCGCCGGCAATGCAGAGGTCATCGATAAGCCTCAGGAGGCCATCCAGGTCACCTATTTCGAGGAGCCGGTCCAGATCCGCATTTCGGCTCAACCCGTCCTCCTCACAGGAGGGGCCAAGGGATCCGACGGCCTTCGGGGTCAACGGGGAGCTCCCCGCTGGCCAACAGGGCCGAGGCTCGTGCGATCAAGGCTTCGACCTCGATGGTATCCAGTAGGCAAGACAGGGCCTGTGGGAGGCCTGTATCGACGAGACATGCCATGTCTTCTAGTAGTGGAGCAGGGATCGGCTGACCGCCGAAGTCCCAGATGACTGTCCGTACCTTGAACTGGTGGTGGAAGCACAGGGCGTTGTCGACTGCCCAGACCCGACCGTCTTCTCCCGCCAGCACATGGCCAGCCTTGCGGTCAGTGTTGTTGGCCAAGAGGTCGAACACAGCAAGTCGTCTCAGTTCATCTTCCATATCCGGTTCTTCGCAGAGTGTGAAGTAGTGCTTTTGGTAGTCGCAGGGGACGAACAGTTGGACAGATCCCTCACCGAGTGGACCGTTTCGAACCACGGTTGGTGGAATGAGGCCCCACCGGAGGTGGCTGGCCAGCTCCCAGGCGGCGGCTTCACGCCTGTAGAGGCCGGCTGGAAAGTCTCGCAAGGGACGCTCGCCCCTACCTGGCTTGTAGACACCTTGGAGGATGTCACTTTCCGGGGTGGGTGGCACTAGGTCAACAAGGAAAGTGCCGTTAGAGGACCACGGCATCTGCCCCAGGAGGTTCAGGTTGGAGGTTTCCAGCGCTGCCAGCGCCAAGTTGTCTGCGATCGGGCCGCGGCTTCGGAAGGGGGAAACAGGGGCAGGTTCACCGGCCTCCTCTTCAGTTGGCATATGTTCAGTTGGCACAAGGGCACCAGCCACCGGCTTCCGGTTCCAACGGGGCGCCACACCAGTCACATGGCGGGCGGCCCGCAGCCAGGAGGACACGGGCCGATTCGATAAAGGAAGCGACCTGCTCTCTGTGGAGGGGGAACCGTGCCTGGGCAGGCTTCAGGTCCTCGTCGCGTGTCAGCTCTTCGGCGATCAGGACAAGGCGGTCGGTTGACTGCTGGTAGGTGACACCGAGGCTGCCAATCACCCAGTCGGGTTCATCGGGGGCTTCGAAATCGAGAATCTCAGGGGCAGGACCAGCATTGACTTGGAGTGATGGGTGGGACACAGGGGGAAGGTCGGCAAGCATCCTGTCCAAGAACTCAGCCAATCCAGCCATCTGTTGCTTCTCCAACTTCAGGGAGATTACGTCGCCTCCCCGGCGGGCCTGGATGAAGAACACACGCCGGCCAGTCGGGCCCACAGTGCCGTTGGTGAACCCGTCAGTGTCATCCCAGTCGATGTCAGGTCGTTCCATTGGCCCCGAACCTACAGTTCCTTGCTGTCCATGCTTTTCGTATCAGCTCAGGAAGCGGCCTGGCTGACCACTGCCCCGTTGCTGTTCAGACTCAGGACTACTGGATGCTCATCGCTATGGAGAACTGCACTGACTGAACAGGGCTGGACTATGAGGCGCTGGAACATATCGAGCGGACTTCCAAGTGCGGCAGATAAGGCCGCCTTGATCGGATCGGCATGTGATACACACACGATCGTTTCTCCTGGGTGCTCTGAAACCAACTCGGCGACCTGGCCAGTGATACGTGCCTGCATTCCGGCAAATGACTCACCGCCGGGGAAACGGAAGGTGGAAGGTTGTCGTTGGACAGATCTCCAGGCCTTCAAACGCGATAGATCCTTTAGGTACCGGCCGGTCCACTTGCCAAAATCGCATTCGATCAAGCCATGGGCCGTGCGGACCCGTTTGCCAAGGGCTTTTGCAATAGGGGCGGCGGTTTCCCTGGTTCGTTCCATCGGAGAGCTGTAGACGGCGGCCACGCCTCCTCCAGGCATGCCCGGTGCTGCACTGGCCAGGCTTGCCGCAGTAGCGGTGGCTTGGCGGAGGCCTTCATCAGAGAGATGGAGGCCGGGTGCCCGACCTGGCAGCGTGCTACCGGTGGTGGGTGTACGGCCATGGCGCACGAACAGCACGAGGGTGGAGGACACGATCCCTCAACCTACTCTGCGGCGATGGATCAATCGCCCGCGCTTGCCGCAGTCCATGAAGAGGTCATCGCCTGCCGGGCCTGCCCGCGCCTCGTGGAATGGAGGGAACAGGTCGCGCAGGAAAAAAGGGCTTCATATCGAGATCATGACTACTGGGGTCGCCCAGTACCGGGATTCGGTGATCCCCGGGCCAGGATCCTGATCGTTGGCCTGGCACCCGCCGCCCATGGAGCCAATCGGACAGGTCGTGTGTTCACCGGTGACCGTTCAGGCGACTTCCTTTTCGCTGCACTACATCGCGTGGGGTTGGCCAGTCAGCCTGAGGCTGTGGACAGAGATGACGGCATGGTCCTCAACGATGTGTTCGTCACGGCGCCTGTCAAGTGCGCTCCACCGGCTAACAAGCCGACAACTGGTGAGCGTTACACATGTCAGCCGTTCTTCCAGCGCGAACTAGCAGCCCTCACCAAAGTCAGAGTGGTCCTGGTGCTCGGGGGAATTGGGTATGCAGCGACTGCAAATGAACTGGGGCTAACCCCCAAGCCCCGGTTTGGCCATGGCCTAGAGGTGGTCCTCCCCGATGGCCGATGGCTACTTTGCTCCTATCACGTGAGCCAGCAGAACACCTTTACTGGTCGCCTGACCGAGCCCATGTTTGACTCGGTGTTGGACCGTGCTACTGAACTGGCAGGCATCTGACCTACGGCTGGGAAGAGGCCATAGGGCGATAGCCTCAGCGCCGTGGTCAAGCCCTGGAAAATCCTGCCAACCGTGATCTCGGTCGTGTTGATTGCCTCCGCGTGCGCTAACTCCGGTGTTCCCGAGGCTTGGGATGAGCAAGCTGACGAGACCGGGCGTGGGCTGGCCGAAAGGAACTTCTTGGATTCCTGCGTCGAGGCGAATAGTGATCTTGCGCAGGTCAAGGCCTTGTCATATTGCACGTGTGTACTGGTCAAGGTGAAGGCCGCTGTCTCCTATGAGAAGTTCACAGAGTTTGATGACTTCGTCGACACCCATCGCTCTGATGTCACTGCCGACATGTTGGGTGAGAACTTCAGTTGGTTCACTGAAGCAGTGGAAGCCTGTCCAGTCTGACCCGTTCCGTCAGGCGGGCAACCGAATCGTCTATGAGGGAAGGCTGACAGCCGCGGCCTGATTGGCCCATTCGGGCCACCTGGCCCTGCTCTTGGCAGCCAACTTGTGCATCAAGGCAATGGCACCTGGGTCTGAGTCACCGGGACGACCTTCGATGACACCATCAGCGAGCATCGCCATGATTATCTGACGGCCCAGTTCTGTGCGTACGACTGTGAGGGTCCAGTCACTGTTCTCGCCGATCCCCCCAGTCGAGATGTCAGCATGTTCAGCGGCGAAGTCGGGACAGTGGCTGCACCCATCGCGGGTCCAGGCGTGACACTCCTTCAGGTTCACCTCGTGGTAGTCGCCGTTCTTCATCCAGATCTGGAAGACGCCCTTGATGTTCATCTTGGCCATGTCTTCGCGGCGGAGGCGGTACTTGGCCCAGAAGAGGTCTTCGAAGATGCTGTCATCAAATGACTTGGAGCAGAGCAGCCCTATGTTCAACTTGATTGGCTTTCCGGCCTTTCCGACCCTGCGGTGCCACATCACGGGGCCCACCGACGTCTGACAGCCCATACCTACTAGCGCTAGGGACCCGAGTCCACGCTCTTTCGCTTCTGTGATGGCCATGGTGTTAGCCGAGTAGGTGTAGCGACTACCCGAAGCGGCGAGCACTTCTTCCCGGTCAGTCGCAAGTGCCGGTACGGCTCTCCATCCACCCTCGCCTTCGGTTTCTGACACGAGCGCACCATCGATCACGCCATTTTCCAGGCACCAGATCAGGATTGCCGAGACCAAGCCGCCATCTTGGCCGTGATCCAAAACGGTTGTGTCTGTGGCCCGGGTCAGTAAGACGTCTTTGTAGATTCCCGACATTTCGTCGCGGCGACGTTCCCGGGCGTGGAGGTGTTCGTCGGCCTCTGTCTCCCAGTTGCGGAACCGGGGACATGCACGGGTGCATGACGTACAGCCCTTCTCACCGTGGACACAGTTGTCCGCTCCGAGTTCATCTTCCAAATGGAAAGGTCTGTAGGCACCGGGGGCGTGTTTGTAGCCAATCACGTCGTGTGGGCATGAGATGACACACCCCGCACAGCCCGTGCACAGGCCTGAGTTGATGACCTCGTCGTGGAGTTCCTTCCACTGGAAGGTCCACTTGTTTACGGTCCTGACACTTAGTTCAGTCATTGGCGGCACCCTATCCGAGCCCACCAGGGACCCTGAAGCACACAGGAGCCTCAGTTCGTCCTCTAGTAGGCAGCCATGTGGGCAGGGTCGCTGCCTATGCCTTGTGCCACCTCTCGGTCAGGACCTGCGAGGTCTCATTTGTGCTCGCGAGCACCACTTCACCTCGAGGTGAGTCAATCGTGACAGATAGTGCCGGTGGCCCTGCAGACACCGTGATGTTGAGATCAATGGAGCGCAGGGCGACTGCGAGATTGTCGGCGTCAGGTGTCGTTACGG
>Ga0187827_10000614_pt1 | contig 55848 bp, 55 predicted proteins | sample ETNtaG_39_FD_167969 | JGI IMG/M metagenome (GOLD analysis project Ga0187827, IMG submission 167969) | Marine microbial and viral communities from oxygen minimum zone, Eastern Pacific Ocean - ETNP2014_SV_150_PacBio MetaG (Illumina Assembly) | ecosystem: Environmental > Aquatic > Marine > Hypoxic...
CCTGTAATGTGGGCGGGTGCGAACGCGACTGCTTCCATTGATAACTCTTTATTTAATCTACCATATTTAGTTAATCTATAGTAAGTCTAATTAACTATATAGATATCTATATTTCTACATATTCCCAGCAAGATCAACCTAAACCCAAATTAGTTGTCAGCAATTGACATAATTTTCACGTTTCTAATGTGCATTACGCCCAAAACGCCATAGTTAGGCGGTTACCTTTAAAGTTACCAAAAAGGGGGTTAAAGTCACTCTAAAAGTCACTAATGATTAAATAAACTGATTATGTCACACATTATGTCCTCCGTAAGTGGGACATAATGGTATAATTCACGCTCATAAACGCCCTATCAATTAAATCTAGAGAAAATGTCACAGCCAAACTTTATTGATTGCATTGACTCCAGCTTGACTTCGCTTTAATTCTTGAAGTGGGGTAGAATTGACTTTGTTATTAAGTTGATTGACTTCCTAACATTTCCACCTATCGGTGAACCTACTACAAACTGTGTTACCCCTGTTTTTAAGATGGTGGATACCTTCTCAATACATTTATCGGGTGTACCACATACAGCGAATGAATCAACCATCTCGGGTGTTACTTTTGAAAAAGCTCCTAGGAAATCTCCTTTCACTAGACTCTCTCTAATTTCCTTCGCCACTTCAAGGGAAATGCTATGTTTCTCAAGTATTCCGTCTGGTGACCCAGCTACGATAAATGAGACAACTGGGGTAGCTGCTTTGAGAGCCTTCTCCTCATCTTTGTTTACTGAAAATGATGTATATGCAACTATGTCCACTGAGTCAACTGGTTTATTAGCTGAAAGGGCGCCTTCTTTAACTGCTCTCACAGCGTTCTCTAGATCCTGTGGGTGAGACGCATTGATAAGCGCACCGTCGCCTACTTCCCCTGCAAGTTTTAGCATCTTTGGTCCTTGCGCTCCAACGTATATCGGTATCTTTTGCCTGACTTTGAAAGCTAAGTTTGCTGCTTGAATTTTGTATACTTTTCCCTCAAAGTTCTGCACTGCGTTTCCGGAAGTTAAAGATCTGATAATGTTGATGGATTCACGCATGGCAGATAACGGTTTTATGGCTTCAACTCCTGCTTGTTGTAGAGTGGTTAGATCTCCCGCGCCTATTCCGCATATTGTTCTTCCTGGGCCAATCTCGTTTAACGACGCTACAGCGCCTGCTGTTGAAATTGGGCTTAGAAGATATGGGTTAGTTACACCGGTTCCAACAATAATCTTATTGGTGTGGGCTAAAATCATTGAAAGCGTAACGTATACATTTCGGTTGATGAAGTGATCTGTTATCCACAGATTGTCAAATCCGCCTCTTTCTGCTTGAATTGCATAATATGTTGTCCTCCAATATACCTCTTTAGGGACAAACTCTATACCAAATTTCGTCATTTTATTCACCAGTCTCTTACTCCGCCTTAAGAGCCCTAGTTAGCGCCTCGGCTGCCTCTGAAAAACCTGCTTCAGCAAGTTCCTTAGAAGTTGCATCAGCATCCATCTTTGACGCTGCCTCAAGAAGAATCTTCACACCGTCTTTATCTGCTAACCTGTCTTTTCTCCAATAATGCAGAAAGTCCCTTACCAGTTCACTAGGCACTTTATTTGCTCCTTTTGACTTTAAAAGAATATCGACTAGGCTGTCAACAATGCCCGGGTTGCTCTCTAAAGAAATCTTTTGCACTACTTCAGAAATATCCATACTTATTCTACACGTCCTTCCTTATGCGTTCTAATAAGGATTAATGTTTCCGAGTTAACCCACATTATCTCCGGTAAACAAGTTGAACCCGAGGCGGTCTAAACAAACTCACTCTAAGGATAAAGCAGAGATACTGCTGAGAACGAAATTATCGTAACTGAGGAATATGTGTGTTATCAAAACCGTGAACTTGACTAAAAGATTCGGAGCGAAAGGCGGTAGATAATCTTAATTTGGAAATAGATGAGGGTGAAGTATTTGGATTGAAGGTCTAACCTGGTTGTATTTCTCATCATTCTGATCGAATTTTACTTGACTCAATCAGAGTTTCCCCGTCAAGCAATAACGTCCCTTTTACTGAAACCGTGTTGATATATGATCTACTTTGAATTTCTCCGCCAAAGAACTTGTTATTTCCGAAGCCTAATTGTATGGATCCTCTGATGACATTATCTTCCGCCCCACCACATAATTTCGCCTTGGAGTTGACTCCGACCCCAAGTGTTCCAAGAAAGTTAGAGGTACTATCTATAGCAAGTCTACGGCGAACCATTGGATATTCATAATCGTCAGCCAAATCTGTAACTTTTCCTCTTTGGATAACTGCCATCAACGGCTTTCTTAATTGACCAATGCTTTGAATGGACCCGTCAATAATAAACCGCCCTTTCGAAGTAAGCTCCTTAGGGGCCACTGCAACGAATCCTGCAGGAATAAACGCAATCTCTCCTTTTTCTCTTGCTAATCCAGTTCCAATAACCGGTTTCTTACCAATAAGATCTATCTTTAAACTAGCGCCCCCGGGCGTCTTAATGTTGACTGACTTTGATGACTCAATCTTTCTAGCAATTACGTTAAGTTCATCTTCCAATACGTCATAATCTATCGAAACAGATCTCGTCAGACTTGATAAAGCGGTTCTAAACATACAAAGAACCCGCGTTCCACTCGACATGCATTCACTAAAATTATTGTATGAAAAGGCTTCCCTACTGCAAGCAAAAACTATGTCCGCTGAACTCATTGATTCCACTATATATTCAGGGAGGTCTCCTTCAGGTGATAATTCTGGGAAAGTAGTTATTCCAACCTTGCCCTCAGATTCTTCAACAGCAAACTGTAAAGCCTCAATAATCTGAGGATCTTGTATTTTATCTGATATGATTAGAACTTCTTCCTTAGGCGAAACACCGGCACATGTTTCTATAATAATCTTAACTGCCTCCGACAGCATAACCATATGATTATAAGAAAAAGGGTTATACTAAACGATTGCTGATGGATCCGCATTTTTTAGACATTATAGTTAAAGTTAGACTATGCAAGTCTCAAACAGCTGTTTTAGACGATCCCTGTCAATCAACTTATTTGAAAAAGATGTGACTCCAGAGATCTAATAGCCTAATAAATGCAATCCTAGACATAAACTTGGGAGTTTTCTGATACTCGTTGCCGAGGCTACTATTAGGCTTGCAAATAATTCAGTAAGAATAATCCTGAAGATTATTGAGCCCCAATATTGGGTTTAAAATATATCGTTGATATCACTTAATTGAACAAATGAAAACGAATTAAACATGATCTAAGATATATATTAATACTGAAAAGCTGTTGTAAACACGTTGCAAAATTTAGTGGATGAGTTAACAAATCGCGGTTTCCAGAAAACTGCTGATTTAAACGATAATTGGGCCTTAAAGCTACAAAAATGTTTTCAATCATACTCTTGGGACAAGTTAAACTTAGGCACCCGCTTTCTAAAAGGCCGAATCTCCCGTTCAGAAAATAACTTAATTCTATTCGCACCGTTTTTAAAAATGGAGCTAGCTGCACACTATATCCGCGAAAGAGTGGGAATATACTATGTTGACTCCTTAGCAAAACCTAATCATTATGCCCAATACCTGCCGATTGCCGCTAACTGTTTTGAGAGAGGTTGCTTATCCGATAAGGAACCTCCGCCAAGAAGTGAAGATCTAGTCGGTATCGCTAATTTCGGCGGCGCGGACACGATGCGTGGCTACGACAGAGTTTTTGCATCACCACTGATATCCCAGATACCCAATGGAACAATAGGTGAAATCAAAAAAGTAGCTAATATTATCGGTGGAAAAACGGTTCAACATATTGACTCAGATTGGGCGTATGAAGTTGAGCCTTTAGCCTCTGTTCGGATACGATTTGCGTTTTGGAAAGGCGACGAGGAACTCTCATCTTACTTCTCTATCCTATTTGGCGGTGAGACAAATTATACAGGTATACCTCTTGAAGATCTAAAGGCATTAACATTTTTAACAATTTCCAGATTCGCCTCAGGGTATCGACTTGTATCAACACAAAATTCTTAACCGTTAGCATCGTTTTGTCATCAAGATAGTTATTCCTAGGGAAATTAAATATGGGCTACATCACTAAATGTGGATTGTTGCCCCTCCTTTGCATCTGTTTGTTGCAACTTTAACTCAGGTAAAATATGTGCTTTCTGTGATATCGCGGATTATTAGAAAGAATATTATTTGAATAGATTTTATTTGATGTATATTTATCTTGAAGAAAATGTGAAATGAACCTATTTACCGCATACTAAGATTTACTTCGATGAATACATCTTCAGGAACTTTTAGCCTCATTAGTTGTTTCATAGTTCTATCGTCTGCATCTAAATCGATTAATCTTCTATGAACTCTCATTTCCCATTTATCAAATGTTGCGGTGCCTTGTCCTGAAGGCGCTTTTCTAGTTGATACCTTTAACTTCTTGGTCGGTAATGGTTGAGGACCTTTAACCTTGACTCCTGTTTTCTCAGTTATCACTTTAATATCATTGCATACTTGTTCTAAATCTAATATGTTAGTACTTGTTAGCTTAATTCTGGCAAATTGAGGCAAGATTTTATCGTCCGATATCTAAGCCGCATCCATATAATATATATAGGCTTTGGCTAAACTCAAATCTCTAAAAAACCCTTCAGCGCTCCATTTTTATACCTGTTAAATCCCGATTCGCATGATAATCAATGGGTGGATTTTATTGACTGAAGTTGTAATCACAAGCGGTGTTAGAACTCCAATTGGGAATTTTGGCGGCGCTTTAAAAAGTATTCCAACAGTTAAGCTAGGCGCAATTGTGATAAATGAAGTTTTAAAACGAGCTGATCTTAAACCTGTATTAAGTGGCTATGATAAATCAAACTCCCCCAACGTATTTCAAAGTTCAGACCTAACTGATCTAGAAAAAAAATACTATGATTGGTCTGATACAAGTACGCCAATAACAATCGATGAGGTTATCATGGGGCATGTACTCCAAGCTGGCGAAGGACAAAACTGTGCACGTCAGGCCTCAATATACGCCGGGGTTCCCAAAGAAACCCCTGCTTTTACAATAAATAAAGTCTGTGGATCCGGGCTTAAGGCGATTGCTTTGGGTGCACAATCCATCTTAACCGGTCAATCTGAAATAGTTGTCGCAGGAGGCATGGAAAACATGAGTTCTACTCCCTATGCACTTCAAAAAGCTAGATGGGGCTATAGAATGGATCCGGGCGCGTTTGGTAAAATTACTGACTTGATGGTTTATGATGGTTTATGGGAAATATTTTATGGGTATCACATGGGAAACACCGCGGAAAACATTGCTGAAAAATATGGAATATCTCGTGAAGAGCAAGACCAACTAGGATTCGAAAGCCACAAAAGGGCCAAATCAGCTATAAACTTGGGGTTATTTAAAAAAGAAATAAAGCCCGTCGAAGTTCCACAAAGGAAAGGTGACCCTATTATTTTCGACACAGATGAGCGACCTATGGATACAAGTCTTGAGCGAATGGCGGCGCTGAAACCTGTGTTTAGAAAAGAAGGGACTGTAACCGCTGGAAACGCTTCCGGGATCAATGATGCAGCAGCAGCTGTGCTATTAATGAGCAAGGAAAAAGCCGATGAACTTGATCAAGAAACCTTAGGCGTCATCAGCTCATTTTCTTCAGGTGGAATAGACCCCGCATATATGGGTCTAGGGCCAATACCTGCTGTGAGAAAATCAGTTAATAAAGCCGGAGTCGAAGTTAGCGATATTGATGTTATAGAACTAAATGAGGCTTTTGCCTCTCAAGCTATAGCTTGCATTCGTGAACTTGATTTGGACATTTCTAAAACAAATCCTGTTGGAAGCGGAATTGCCTTAGGGCATCCTATTGGGGCTACAGGCACCAGACAGGTTGTTACAATCTTGAATACAATGAAGCGGCAAAACATGAAACGTGGCCTTGTAACTATGTGTATAGGCGGAGGGCAAGGAATGGCGATGGTTCTAAAACGAGAATCTTAGATCTCTTTCCCATTTCTAATCTAACACAGTTGTCCTAGTAAAATATCTGCATTGACTACAATTTATAGTAGTTCAATTAAAGCCATTTATTGTTATATACGTCAGCTCTTAATACGGATTAACACTTCAAAACCCTTAAATTCAAACCTACTGCAACTCTTCAGGAGGTTTTATGGCCAGTCTTTTTAAGAAAGTTGGAGTTGTCGGTGCAGGTGCAATGGGTGCGCAGATCGCCGAAATTATGGCGTTAAATGGTTTTGATGTGGTGACTCGTCACAGAACAGAGGAATCTAAGGAAAGAGCTCTTAATGATGTTGATAAGGCTCTGCAAAGCTTGCTACGTTTTAATTCTAATAGGGCTGAAAAAGAAATAAGAAAAATGGAGCAAACATATGGGTTAACCCTAGATGAAGAGCAGAAGAGCAAAGTTAAAGAAAAATTAAAATCTGAGTTCACTGAAGAAATGATGACCGATGCCAAATCCAAGATTCAACCGACTTTAAAGTTGGAAGACTTTAATGATGTAGATTTAGTCATTGAATCGGTTGTCGAGGACATTAACATTAAACGGGAGATCTTCAACAAAATTGATAAGATAGCCCCCGAAAACGCTATTTTTGCCTCAAACACCTCCACTCTTCTAATAAGCGAAATAGCCGCCGCTACACAACGATTCGATAAATTTATCGGTATTCATTTTTTTAACCCGCCTGTTATCCTCCCTCTTATAGAGATCATACCTGGAATCGGGACTAGCAAAAACACGGTTGAATCTGTGTTTAATTTCTCTAAAACATTGAAAAACCATAGAGGCCTGATGAAGCCAATAATGGTGAAAGAAGTTCCAGGCTTCCTAGTTAACCGAGTTCTTCTAGCAATGCTTAACGAAGCTTTTAGTTTATATGAGGAAGAAGTTGCGTCAGTTAATGATATAGATATTGCAATGAAAAGCGGCGCTGGAATGCCTATGGGTCCTTTTGAGCTCGCAGACCTCATCGGGATAGATGTTCTTTATCATATGAATCAAAGTATTAAAGAAATGCAGGGTGGAAACGTAACTCCCAAACCTATTCAACTTTTAAGGAAAATGAAGGCCATTGGTCAACTGGGTCGTAAGACTAGAAAAGGCTTTTATGAATATTAGTTCTATGTAGGTTGACTAAGATGACTAAAGAAGTTGGTACTTTACTTCACTTAGCTAAAAGCGGCCGATTAATCCTTAAGGCAAAAATATTAGTTGATCCTGGAAAGATATTATATGACTCTAAAGGTCGGCGAATTGCAAAAGTTAATGAAATATTCGGTCCTGTCTCTAACCCATATATTTCTTGCATTCCTCTAACCGACAGAGTTAAAAAGAATATTAATATGAAACTTTATTCATATTAGGTGTTTGTTAATTTGTGGGAAAAAAAGGAATTCGAAGATCACTCCGGAGATTCCAAATGTCCCACTTGCAGTAAAAGATTGATTGGTGATCACGATAAAGGTGAGTTAATATGTCCATCTTGTGGATTTGTTTTAGTAGATCATTTTCTAGATCGGGGACCAGAATGGAAAGCTATTGATCCTGAAGATAAGGCTAAGAGGGTTAGAGCTGGGTCTCCATCCACGTATTCTATTCATGATCTTGGTTTAAGCACCGATATAGGACCTTTAAATGTAGATTCGCATGGCAACCGGATTAACGCTGAGACTAGACGGGCTTTCGAATCGATGAAGAAGTGGCAATCCCGAATTCGTACATCTTCATCCACCGAAAGAGGGCTTTCTAACGTCCTCTCAAAAATATCGAGTCTCTCAACATCCCTTGGGTTGCCAAAAACGGTCGCCGAAACAGCGGCCTTAATCTATAGACATGCTGTTCGGAAAAAGGTTGCAAAAAGTAAATCAATCTTAGGTATGACCACTGCATCAGTTTATCTCGCTTGCAGAACTTGTAATGTTGATAGAGGTCTTAAGCAAGTAGCTAGGGCCGCAGGAATAGATAAACGAGTTGTAGCCAAGTATCACCGACTTCTCCTCAACGAAGTTCAAACAAACTATGTGCCTCCTCCATCAGTCGAACGTTATATATCTAAAATCGTAAATCTTGGTAAAATAAACCCTAAAGTTGAGCGTTTAGCTCTTCTAATATCTTCTAAGACAAACGATACCCTCATTTCAGGAGGAAAAGCTCCCGCAGGTTTGGCTGCTGCATATATTCATATCTCAACTGTGATGTTAGGTGAACATCTACCTCAACGAGAAATCGCTGAAATAGCTGAAGTAACAGAAGTTACAGTAAGGAATAGATGTAGGGAAATATTGGAAAACTACGTTATTCGACAACGATTAAAACCCCAGATCACCGTATAATCCGCCATCAATATACCCTGAGTTTCTAAATTTGTTTTCCCATGGCTCCCAGAATGTCGTTTTGTAGAAAAAACTTAGTAATCTTGAAATATGACTTCATACCAAATATTATTGTTTAATGTCACGGTGAGAAAATGGACGACAATTCTGATAACGATGAAACTATGGATTTGACATCACGGGTATACAAACTCGTTGTTGATCATGGAAAAGAAGGAGTATTCCAAAGTGAATTATGGAAAGAACTGAATCTAACTAGCCGTGATGGTTCAAGGTTGGCCATACGCCTAGAAAAAAGGGGAATGGTCAATAGGGAAAAAATCCTTGACGGAGGACGGTGGACCTACAAACTTACTCCTATAAGGCTTCCAGCAGAGATAAAATCAATCGAACAATCCCCTTGCATTACTTGCGGCAATGAAAAAAAGTGTTCTTGTGACAGCATCATAACTCCATGGACATGCAATCACTTAGAATCTTGGGTCATCCAAGAATACGCTGAATTTATTAATCAAAAAGAAGAGCCTGATACTTAATCCACCAAAATCTATTGGTGCGAAATAATTCATGCGGTTATCCGAGGCAAAACGCGACTATTATAGACGATTAGCTGGCGAACAAGGATATCGAAGTCGAGCAGCTTTTAAATTAATTCAATTAGATAAAAAGTATCGCTTTTTGCAAAAAAACTCTGTGGTGCTTGATTTTGGATGCGCACCTGGAGGTTGGCTCCAAGTTGCATCTGAAAAAGTAGGTTCAAAGGGATTTATTCTAGGAGTGGACTCGAAAAGAATACAACCTCCAAGCTCAAACGTAACCGTTTTACAAGACGATATATTTAGCGGAGATATCGCGTCATCAATAAATGAAAATCTCCCAAAGTTAGCCGATGTTGTATTATCCGATTTAGCTCCGAATATTTCTGGAATATGGAGTCTAGATCACTCTCGACAACTTGATCTAAACAAACGTGTTGTTTCTTTATTATCTAAAACGCTTGATGATAACGGTGCTGCAATCTTTAAAGTTTTTGAAGGCTCCGAAGTTAGAGATTTTGAAAGTTCTCTTAAAAGAATATTCAAACGCGTTATATTTTCTAAACCTCCCGCAAGCCGAAACCGTAGTAGCGAAATATATCTTGTTTGTCTTGGATATAACGAACGTCTATCAAGTTTCTAACAAATAATCATGTTGATTTGCAAACGCTATTAACCTCTATTATTGCCTTCTCAAAATCTTTTATAGACGCATTAGTTCTGACTCCTTTGAAATTCAAAATAGTTCTTGAGGCCTTAAAACCGCTCTGAATAAGATTTGTGACTACCTTTGAGGGGCTTGGGGACATAATGTTTAGTCGATCCGAAACTGTGTCAACAACATAATAAGTCGGCGGTAAGTCGCATTCTGCTTCAGCCCCATCAATCCACCTACAAATATTATCTGAAAACGCTTTAGTTGTCCCTAAATATGCTTTCACTGTTTTTAAGAAATTCTTCGAAAAAATTCTCCCAATCCATAGCGGACCAGCTTTAACTAAATTATTGTCACAGTTTGGACATTTTACATTAATGTCTGCCAATTCTCTATATCCACACATTCGACAATGAGATATATTTCCTAGGGCACCTAAATTTTCATCAGCCATCGGTACTCCTGTCTGAAATGATATGAAAACCCGAACATAATGCCTTGTATTGTGTACAAATAACGGAGTTATTCCAGCGTCTATTTTCATTGATGACCTTGCAATACTGCCTAAAATCAGTCTGATTGCCAATTCATGGCTATATTCGCATCTAATGGATTTTCCTCCATATTTCCGTAAAGACACCTTTGGATGTACTCCGCAAAGTACTGCCGTATCAGTCGCTGTAACGGAGATTAATCCTTGATCTTTAATAGATCTTAAAGCTGAATCTATATATGGAGCTGGAGACCCAAAAGGATCTAAATCTATAATGTCAAATCTCGCTTTTGGAGCTGAATGCTTCCCAAGAAATAGGCAGTAATCTTCTGAAGAAAACTTGCATTTCTTTGATATTCTGTTTATCTTGGCCGACCTTTTTGCTATCTCAATAGCTTTTGAATTAAGATCATTAATATACACTTTCTTAACTTGATTTACTTCTTTTGCTACACGTAAACCTCTTGCGCCTAAACCCGACATCACGTCTGCAAATTCATATTCTTCTTTATGCGAATATGTGAACGAGTTATAGATTAATACTGAAATGTCTCTGCTTATTTTCGCCATCGGGTTAAAAAAAGCTGGAGATCTTGGCGGATTTTTCTCAGACATGCTTCTTGTGGGAACGAATAAATGTGTATTCCCTTCTATTATCTTTAATATGTTATTATCATTCTGATCCTGATAAGTAGACATTACTGATCATTAATCTTGTTTTTAAAAAAAAGTTAATTTTGTTGGCGTATTTCTCCTCTTATCGTTTTAAGAGTTTCAGCTAACTCGTAAATTACCTTAGTTTTTTTATATTTGCGGTCTATTGAGATATATCCAGATACTATTTGGCTTCTCTTAGGGTGATGAGCTTTAACAATTTCCGGAGTGTATCCTAATCTCTCAACTGCTTTCTTGAGTTCTTCAAGTGTTGGTGATTTTACAGCCTTATTTGTAGGTATCCGTCTTCCTTTAGCCCGAGATATGTTTGAATCAAAATAATCTAACCAAATAATCAGGTGATCGTAGTCTTTCACTTTTATCGCTACTTCATAAGAACCGCGTTAACAACGCCGTCTTGCCCCGGTCTTGAAACAACTTTCACGTTTCCATATTCTGTTTGAACTAGTGTTCCCTTAGTAATTACCCCTCTTCTGTCATAATCTCTGTTGGCCGGATTATTTTCAACAGATATGATCTTTACTTTAGAAATTTTCTTTGTACTCTCATCAAAAACGTTAACAAATTCTGTCTTTCTTAAACCCATCTTGATATTTCCTCCTAATGTTCTTTTTACAACTACTTTCTCTTTTCCAATTGTAGTCTCTGCGGCGTATTCATTTTGTTCAAATTTGCGTCTTGATCTGGCTGCTCTCTTCTGTCCTCCGCTAGTTTTTCTTTTCCTTAAATTTTCTTTTGATTTTATCACTCCAATTTTCCCCCGTGAAAGTAGGTTCTGCTTTGTTTAATTGAGTAATAAAATGTTGCGGTTAAACTGTCTTTGTTAAGCCTTTAGCAGCAAGTTGTTTCTTTAACATCTCCATCTCTGGGCTAAGGCCAAAATACTCAGAAAACCTGCGGGTGGTTCTATATGTCTTTGTTCTTCCAGTTGGCTCCCATCCAATAAATCCTAGTTTTACAAGATGCTTTAGTTGTTGATACACTTGTGCTCCTCTCTTTTGAGCTAGGTTTTTTGAAGAGATGGGTTGATAAATTGAAATATATGTTAATGTTTTCAACGCAGATTGCAGTAATAAGGGTCTCAGGGAGAAACGTTTTGCTAAATTTGAATATTTTTCTCTCAGCTGCATTGCAAATCTTCTTTCAGAATATTCAATTATCTCTATGGCCCTATTCTTATCATTTATTGTTTTAGCTAAATCTGAAGTTAATCTAATGGCTTTTCTAGTCGATGTTATACCAGCTGCTTTTGCTAACTCTTCTGGGGAAAGTGGCCGACCTGAAATATACAAAGCTGCTTCAATTCTATTTTGATACTCTTGTTTTTCTTCATTCATTTCATAAAGCTCCCGTGATCATTATCTCTTCTTGAAACTGTGTTAAAACAATAACTCCTTCCATAGCTAAAAATAGAATGAATATGAACGCTCTAGATTGCTCTAATAAATCCATCTTGTTTGTATAATCCCCAAATTGTATACTCTTTTCTATTTCAAGTGTTCCCAATAAATCCTTTCTAAATATATCTAAGTTCTCCTTAATTTTCACAACATATTGCTCAATGTTAAATTCAGGTTCAGGTTGAAGTATCTTCGGATATTGAGCTGTTTTCTCAGGTGTTGAGACCGATTCTTCGATTAAACGATGTAATGCATGAATTAATTCGTCAATAGTTGATGATTGAAGTTCATATCTGATAGGTAAAGATAAACTATGAGGAAGATCTTCAATGTCTATGGGTCTTTTTTCACTGCGTAATTTCTCGAAAAGAAATAATGTTTCAACTTTTAGTCGGTATATTAATACTGATGATACCGCTGCAGAACCACAAAGTCTGAGATCCGGTGTTTCCAGTTTTTCCAGCAGCTTTATGAATAAATCAAGTATATGTGTTAAGTCAACTTGCCACGGTTTTTGTTTTCTGATTAAATCTGGATTTACCAGTAAATTTAACGGATCTTTCGAAATTGCTTCTCTATCTTGAAACATTCTTTATTGGTGCCTCCAATCCCGGTCTATACCTAATAACTTGTGAAACCCCTTTAGTCTTGTAAACTCCATACACTACTGAGCCTTTTGAAACAATTGAGTCCCTTAATGATATTGCTATTATTTGAGATCGTGCCGCTCTCTCTTTAAGTAGATTCGCAAGTCTCTCTGAATTCACTGCATCAAGATGCGCATCTATTTCATCAAATAAATAAAATGGTGAGGGATATACTGATTGAATCGCGAGAATGAATGAAACGGCTGAAACTGTTTTTTCTCCTCCGCTGACTGCGCTTGACTCCCTAGGTATGTTGTTAGGGAAATGTGTCATAAGAAAAACTCCGCTATTAAAAATCTCTTGAGGGTTCTCAATTTCCAGCCACGCCGAGCCTCTAGTTATATTTGAGAAGACTATTCTAATTTCTTTATCAATTCTCTCAAACGTATCTAAGAACACCTTCTTTTTCTCCGTTTCCACGCTTTCTATAAACTGAATTATTTTACCTCGCTCACCTTCAAGTTGATTCCTTCTAACTGAAAGATTTTTGTATCCTGTATAGACTTCTCTATATCGCGAATCGGCTAAAAGATTAACTGAACTGCTTAGACTATCAAAATCACTGTTTAAATTTTTTAAAACCTCTTCGCACCCCTCAAAATAATTAATAGGCTCTGAATACCCATAGAATGACAATTCTCCTACATATTTCTTCTGAGATTCTAATTGTGTCTCAATGTTTCTATCAGCCACAAATCTTTCTTTTTCTACAACTCCCATAGATCTTCTTAAAGCGCTTTCTTGTGATCGTTTATGCCTGATTCTGCTATCATATTCCTCTATTTTGGGGCGGGATTTCTTTGATTGACCTAAAAGATCATTCTCTTCAACTCTTAACGTTTCAAGGTTCTTAGATATATTATCAATTTTCATTCGTTTTTCTGTTGTTGATAATTTTTTCTCTTCAAGTTCATTCCCCCAATCTTCTTTTCTTTTGTTAAGTAGTTTTAGCTGTGGGTTAACATTATGTTCATATTCGCCTTTTTGTTTCGCCAAATCTGTAAGCAGCTCCCTTATTTTACTGGTGGTTATCTCAACAGATTCTTGATGCGCATCTATATTTTCATTAATTTTCCTAACTGACTCACTGAGCGCCCCAAGATCATCTTCATTAATTTTTTGATCCAATTTATTATAGTTCCTCTGTGTTGTTGATATTGCAGCTGCCAGTTTGTCATGTTTCTTTTGTAGTACTTTGGGTTCCTTAGTCAATTTTTCCAATTTTTTTCCAATTTTTTCTCTTAACTTTTGATATCTAACTAATGACTTTGATATATTAACCCCCTCTAATTTCATTTTCTCAATTGTAACTCTCTTGTTAGTTTTGTCTTTAGATAAGTCTCTTAATTGTTTATCAAGTTGAATCAAATCGTTTTTCCTTCTTAACATTAATGAATTCAGAGATGAAAGTGCATCTTTTACTGTTCTTATTGATTCACTGTTTTTCACAATCGATGATATAGACTCCAATTTCGCGGTGAATCCTAATGTGAAAGCTTTTCCTTTGGGTTCAAACAAGTATCCCTTCAAAGTTACTGCTCTCAAACCATCTTGAGAAGTTTGAAAAGCATCTGTTGGAGTTCGAACTAAGTATACATCGCCTAAAATGAAATTAATTAAGTCCGAAATATCATCTCTAGTTTTAACATATTCTGATAGATGTCCAATTATTCTCTTGACAGTTTGTGTTTTTGGAGTTATTTTAGTTGATCCTTTAATCTCTGATATTGGTATGATCATTAACCTTTTTATTTTCAGCTTTTTCGCAAATTGTGCTACTTTGAGCATAGTTTTAAGGTCATAAACAACTAACGCATCTATCCATGAACCCACTGCTGCAAGAACTGCTGGTTCATATTTTTTTTCGTATTTAATAAGATCTCTAATTCTTCCCAGGACTCCATCAATGCCGCCATCTTTGGCTGCTAATAGAATCTTTGACACTCCAAATTCTTCGGAAGAAATTTTTTCAGCCATTTCTTTTTGCGCCTCAAATTTTACGATAGCGTTTCCAGCTCTATCCAATACTGATAGAGATGTGGTAATTTCATCTTTCAGTTTATTTCCTCGATCTAGAATTTTTCCCGATTCATCCTCAATTTTATTAAGTGATTGCTCTTCAGAAATCTGTATTTTATCTAGTTCTTTTAAAGTATTTTCTAAGTTATTGAATGTATCCAAAAAAGACTTTGACCGTTCTTTCATATCTTCAAGTCTTTCATCTACCAATCTTTTTTTATCTTCTATTAGCTTTAATGTTGAATCAAGGCGGGTTAATACTTTAGTGAGCCGGTGTTGTTTGTTTCTCAACGAATCTATTCCTGAATTTGAGATATTGATTTTTGTCTGTTTTCTTTCTCTTTCTTTATGCAAAATTTGTAGTTCTTGATCACTTTTTATTTTGCATTTTTCAAGATCTTCAAATAATTCTGATTTTTCTTTAACCGATTCTTTAATCTTATTACTATCTACATTTAGTTTCTCTATGTCTTCTATAGTCTTAGGAATATCTTTTTCTAATTCAATTATTCGGTTATCTGCCTTTATTCTTTCTTCATTAAGTTTCGTGACTTCATAACTCATATTATTTATTCGAGACTGTAATTCAATTAACCTTCCACTCGCTCCGTCAACTACAGATTCAACAAATTTTATTTTTTCGTTTTCAGCTATTGAAATTAGTTTGTTATTTTCATCAAATCTTTTTTGTAGCTCTTGAAGTCTTTTATTAGCCTCAACAGAATTTTTTTCTTCGTCGGCTTTCCTTTTTCGAACTATTTCTAACTTTTTTGATATCAAAATAGATTGAAGCCATCGGATTTCTTTCTCAAGCATTTTTAATCTCAACTGATCGTTTCTCTCAGCTTCTAAATCGTAAACGCGTTTCTTAATTTCGCCCATTCTTGCCATAGCTATTTGAAGTCTATTATCTGCCTCATGCAATTGTTTTATTGCTTCGCTTTTTTTAGAGTCAAACTGTGAAACACCTGCTATTTCTTCTATTAGCTTACGTTTCTCATCTGGTAACATTTCTGATATTTTCATTACCATTCCTTGAGGTACTATGTTAAATCCTTCAGAAGTAATTAACCCCAAGTTAAGTATTTCAAGAAGAACTCCTCTGGCCGTTCTTTTTCCATTTAAGTAATATGTACTTTCACCACTTTTTTCTAACTCGCGAGTAACTGTGACTAAATCTGAATCTACAGGGATAGTTCTATCTATGTTATCAAATGAAACGGATACTCTGGTAGTAGGTGGGTTCCGCACATTATCTCCACCGTCATAAATGAGTGAAGCTAAACGGTTTACTCGTAACATCTTTGGACTATTCTGCCCCAGACAGAAAATAATTGAATCCATAAAATTACTTTTTCCTCCTCCGTTTGGCCCAGTAATTGTGGTGAATCCTTCCTCTAACTGGACACTTACTGTCTTGTCTCCTAATGACTTGAACCCTTTAACCTCAATTTTCTTTATTTTTGCCAAAGTGCAATCAATCTTCTTAAAGCATTATATTAGCAGATTAGACTTACATTGGATTTAAGCCTTATCTGTAAATATAATTATTTTCTATGAAGATAAAACATATATTTATATCTATATAGTTCTATAAAGTAACGATCAAAATTTTGGAATTAAGGAAAGTCCAAGAGATGGGCGGCGGCACTCTTCTAATCTCACTTCCTAAAAACTGGGTGATTGCCAACAAAATACGAAAAAGCGACTTTCTATCGGTTGAATCAACAATGGGCGGTGGGTTACTTATTCATTCAGTTGAATTAACCGATAAGAAAACTAAAGAAATATCAATCACATATCCAGTCGAAGACATGCAGCGTCTCATCAATCTTATTACTGGAGCTTATCTGCTTGGTTTTGATGTTATTAAGGTGGTGGGAAATGAGCGAATATCATACGAAGATGGGGAAATAATGAAAAAAGCTATACGCCAGCTTGTTGGAATTGAGATAGTTGAGGAGGACTCCAAATCAATAACTTCACAGTTTCTTCTGGAGCCGACAGCTTTAGACCCTGAACGTACTTTTAGACGAATGCATATGATAACACGGGGAATGCTTTCTGATGCTATCCAATCTTTATTACAAAGTGATCATCTTTTAAAAAAGATCGTATCAGATCGTGACGATGAGGTAGATCGTCTTTATTTTCTTTTAGTAAGGCTTGTTCGAGCAGCTACTCTTGACACTCAATTATCAACCAAAATAAAAGTTAGCACAATTGATTGCTTAGATTATCGACTTTCAGCTTACCTTTTAGAGGCCATTGGTGACTTGGCAGTAGATATTGCCAATTCTGCGGGAAATATTTCAGTAAAATTGATTAACCCATCAACTCGAAAATCATTAGAAAAAATAGGGTCTTTACTTGAAAAAATGCAAGAAGTCTCTGTCAAATCTTTTCTATCCCGAAGTGCGGATGAAGGACAAAAAATAATCTCACTCTATAGTGACGTTAATCGGGAATTATCTAACCTTGAATCTTTGGTTGAATCAAATAATTCTAAAAATACGATGTTTCAAATCATTGCCTCATTAAATAAGATCTCTAGATATAATGTGGATATAGCTGATCTTGCTTTTCCAATGCATCCTCTTGTCGAATAAATTCAGATATTTAATTTGCGGACTAATTCTATACAAAAACTTATTTTCCAAAATCAACATACCTGTGTGTGCCTAAATACATTTTTGTAACCGGAGGTGTCATGTCTGGGCTAGGTAAAGGAATAACAACAAGCTCAGTTGCAAAGCTTCTTAGATTATCTGGCCTTACAGTGACCTGTATTAAGATCGATCCATATCTAAATGTAGACGCAGGAACTATGAACCCTGTAACACACGGGGAAGTCTTTGTTACTGATGATGGAGGTGAGACCGATATGGATATTGGGACATATGAACGTTTTCTTGACCAACACCTTGATATTAGCCATAATATCACAACTGGGCAAGTCTATCAAAAGGTAATTGAAGGTGAAAGACAAGGCCAATTTCTTGGGAATTGTGTACAAATTATTCCACATATTACCAATGAGATCCGAAATAGAATTTGTTTTGCTGCGGAAAAATCAATGTCTCATGTTGTGTTGATTGAATGTGGTGGGACTGTAGGTGATATAGAAAGCCTTCCGTTTCTAGAAGCAATGAGGCAAATGAGACTTCAACTTGGTTCTCAAAACGCTCTATTTATGCATGTTACTATGGCGCCCGAACTTGATACTGTTGGAGAACAAAAAACAAAACCCACTCAACATAGTGTTCAAGAGCTTAGAAGGATCGGAATACAGCCTGATATCTTAATTGTCCGAAGCATAAGGCCGTTGACCAAATCCTCCAAAGAGAAAATATCTCTTTTTGCGAGTATTGATCAAGACTCCGTTATTTCAAATACTGATGCGAAATCTATTTACAAAGTACCTGAAATCTTAGAATCACAAAAAATAGTGAGGACAATCGCAAATAAATTACAACTAGGTGATTTAAAAGTAAAATGGGGTAAATGGCCTCAAATAGCTGAATCCTTCGTAAAAACATCTAAATCGGTAAAAATAGCTATGGTTGGAAAATACACCTCATTGGCTGATAGTTATGTGAGCATTAATCATTCTTTAAGTCATGCAGGTGCAAAATTAGGTGCGACGGTTAAAGTTAAGTGGATCGATTCAGAAATATTCGAAGCAAAACCTGAACGTGTCCAAGACTTAGAAAATTATAATGGTGTTCTTATTCCTGGCGGCTTTGGAATAAGAGGTGTTGAAGGAAAGATTATTGCCACTGATCTTGCTAGACGTAAAAAAATACCATTTCTGGGCCTTTGCCTAGGTTTCCAATTAGCAATTATTTCGTTGGCAAGACATGTTTGTAATCTTAAAGGTTCAAATTCCACCGAGTTTAATCCCAAAACTAAATATCCAGTCATCGATTTACTCCCTGAACAAAAAAAAGTAAAAAACATGGGCGCAACAATGCGTCTTGGCGGTCATGATATATCTATAATTCCTGATACAGGTGCCTATAATCTATATGGTAAACCACTAATAAGAGCGAGACATAGACATCGGTATGAGTTTAACCAACTATATCAAAACGATTTCAAATTAAAAAACATTATTTTTTCAGGAAATAGTGATTCAGGAAAGCGGATGGAAATACTCGAACTTCCAAATCACCCATTCTTTTTCGCAACACAATTTCATCCAGAATTTACTTGTCGCCCTGGTTTTCCCAACCCCATTTTTCTTGAGTTTATTAGGAAATGTCTTGAGGATAATCGTTGAACTTCATTTGAAGCATAATTTATTATCTACATATATGAGATGTAAAAAACTATATATTTAGAAATTCAAAATAATAGTGTTGAATACATTCTGATATAGATTTAATATTTTTTCATAAATCTAGCTAAACTAATAACCCTGAAGTTCAAAATCTGGTACAAATCATATATGGTGGCTTGTATTCGTAAAGTAATATTCCTCAAATTCGCGGACATAAATTTATTATCCCCCAATTTTTAGTGTTATGGTAGATATGAGTTCTGATGATCTTGCTCTTGACTCAATTGAAGGTATTGGGCCTATAATTAAAACTAAACTTGAAAACGCTGGTATCTTTACTGTCTTAGACGTGGCAGTCCGCGGACCTAGTGAACTCGCTGAAGCTATTGGAGTCGATTTGAAAAGGGCGCTTGTTTTTAGCACCCATGCACGTAATCGTTTATCCGAGCTTGACATTCTTGCAAAAGATTTTATTCCTGCAAGTGAAATATATGAAAAACGTAAAAATATCGAACGTATATCTACAGGTACAAAAAATCTAGATGAACTTCTATCGGGCGGAATCGAAACTCAAGCTGTCACTGAGTTTTACGGAGAATTTGGATCAGGAAAAACTCAGCTCTGCCACACTTTATGCGTTCAAGTCCAATTACCAAAAGAAAAAGGCGGACTTGATTCAGGAGCTGCATATATTGACACTGAGGGCACATTTCGACCCGAACGAATAGTGGATATATCTAAATCCCGCGGAGAAGACCCAGATCTTATATTAGAGAAAATAACTGTAGCTAAAGCCTACAATAGTGCTCATCAAGAACTTATAGTGTCTGAACTCGGCCGAATCATTGCAAAAGAAAAAATTAAACTAGTGATAGTCGATTCTGCTGTAGCCCATTTCAGAGCTGAATACTTAGGAAGAGGCACTCTCTCAGAACGACAACAAAGACTCAACAGATTCATGCATTTACTTGTTAGAACGGCCGAAACCCGTAATGTTGCAGTTGTTGTAACCAACCAAGTTCAATCATCTCCTGATGTATTCTTTGGAGACCCCGCAAAGCCTGTCGGTGGCCATGTAGTAGCTCATACTAGCACATATCGAATATATTTGAAAAAAGCTGGGAAAAATAGAATTGCCCGAATGATCGATAGCCCTTATCATCCTGAGCGAGAAATGCCTTTTGTTTTAAATATAAAAGGTGTAGACGACCCATCTGAAGAAGTGACTCGTAGGAAAAAATCATAGTCTTTATAACATCTATTATTCCACGTGGCATAATATGTTTCTAAAAATCATAAAATCTGTCGCTATTCTTTTCCTCTTAGTGTTCATAATTCCAAGCTTCACATTATCAAACGCATCTCAATCATATACCCAAGAACTCAGTCTTTTTGCTACTAATGATTCAACTCTATGGTCCATCAAATTAAGTGGTGCGTCAATCTCTTTATCTGATCTACCTGAAGCTGAAAGTAGTTTCAAAGGTGTAACAAGTTACAAACTTTTCTCATCTTATGCTGTTAATTGGTCATCTGAATACTTCATCTACGGGCCAGAGGGCTATAACCAATTTCCAATATACCCGCTTCCAACTGAAGGGCTAATTCTAACTGTGGACTCTGAGAACAAAGCTCAGGCTGACGTTGTTGCTGACTGCTTCAACTCATTATTAAAAACAGCTTTTGTTCCTTACGGATCAGATAATACTAATTTTAGATATTATTCAAGTCTTGATTTCAGATCGGTTATTTCCGATGTGTTTTGGAATATTATTCCTAACTCTGATGAAGGGCTTGCCAAATTACTTGATAGGCAAACATTTCTCAACGATCTATTACCAATGGTTACTTTAGAAGGATCACTTAGTGAAACTGGTTTTGAAAGATCACTAACTTTCGAAGGTATTCGCCCTGTGTCTCTGCAACCTCCAAATTACAATTTAACTTTCATTTTCCCTGGTTTTAAATCCTTGAATTCATCAACAATCCTTGATAACACTTCTATCAACGTAATCCTCGCCGGAGGAATGATCCCTTTTAATAATACTTACTTTGGAAATGTTTCATTTCACAATTTTCCAAAAAATGTGAGTTCTTCATTAACATTTACTAAAAATAATATTGATCAAATTGTTAATGAATCACTACCTGTCACATCTGGGCCGCCTATAATAGTTGCAACAAGAAAAGTTGATATTGGATCAATAGGTGTGAATTCAAATAGAAATACAGTCGAAGTTACAATTGAACTAAATAATATTTCTCCAATCGGAACCCCACCTGCAGAAAACATTGTTCTTAATGAAAATTGGTGGTCTGAACGTTTCCGACTAATTTCTGGTAATACTCATCAAAATGTGCCAAAACTTGATTCCGGAGAAAGCACTGAGCTTGTATATGTGCTAGAAGTAATCGATCCAGAACCTTTGGATTATCGTCCCGCTGATAACCAGAACCAAATCAATTACTCATACAAAGTCGCAAATCATAAGATAAATATGAACACAACTATTAACGATCTTACACTTGTGTTGAATAAACTTCGACCATCTATTATTGCGACAGTGCAAAAAGCAAATAGCTCCAATTTAATCTTAGGGGTACCCCTCAACGTTGAACTACATAATGTTGGTACAAGAACTGCAAATAATATTACCATAACTCTAAACAATAAACTAATTGGAAATAAGCAAACTTTACAACCTAATAATAAATGGAATTTTACCACAATAATAAACCCTGACAATCTTATCTCGCCATTTAGGAGTGTGCGACCTGTTGTCACGTGGGAAGATGAAGACCTTGTAACAAAGCAAGCAAATTTTAACTCAATCCTAATTGAATTTAAACGTTCAACAATAATGTCTCCTCAGATTAAAATAATTAAATATTCTCAATTCTCTACAATAAATACTGAATCAATCATAAAAACGACGTCATTTATTTCTATCCAATCTGTAAACCGCACCCAACTCTTTTTAGAGGAAGAGCCTCCATCTGGAACTACATTCATCTCCGGTAATCTTACTCAATCAGGATCCAGATTAATTTCTACGAAAAATATTGAAAGCGGAACTCAAAACATTGCATATGAGTATATCTCAAAAGCAGAAAACCAATACGATAATTATATAATCCTGCCTACCACCCTTACTATTAGATGGAACGGTTTTAACTTAACTACTGCCTCAAATTCATTCGATCTACCAAATGGGCTAAGAATTAGTCAAATATTGACAAAAAACTCTGGATTCATAAACTCAACAGCTACTGTATCGATCTCAATAACCAATGAAGGAACACTTCCGGTATTCAACGTTGAAGTTATGCCTCTGGATCAAGCATATCTGGAAATTATTCAAGGTAATGTTCCAGCTAATGCTTCCAAATTAGAAAAGGGTGAAGCAATTAATTTAACATTTATTGTCAAATTCGTGGACAGTGGATCATTCAAATATTCTTCTGTTCGAGCCAATTATATCTATTCTGCAAAAAATAATGTCTTAACTTCAACATCAGAACCGCTATTAATAAGCCCACCAATCGAACTTGAATTATTACCTCCACTTACTGAACCTATTGAAGGTGAACCTATCACAATATTGATGAAAATAATAAATCTGTCTCCACTAAAAGTAACTAATGTTCAAGCCAAGATACCTCCATTACTTCAATCTAAAATTCTGAAAGGTTCGACCGATATACATCTATCTGAATTACCCGCCAATTATACTAAAACATATGAATTAATAGTCCAACCAACAACAGGTCTCACATTAAAACTTAGTAAACCACAAGTCAATTTTGAGTTCCAAGATGAAACATTAAACGGAACAACTGATGAGCTAATTATACAACTCAAAGAAGATGTATTGCTAAGATATACTTACCCAACTATCTTTGCGTTACTTGCAATAATTATAACTGCAATAATAATTAGAAGTAATAAGCTAGAGACGCCCAAATTTAATGAAAACAAAGATGCATAATTTATGGGTCATTTGGATTATGAAGATATAATTATATCCATTCTAACGCATTCTAAATATGAATTCGATAAAATAAAGATTTCTGAAGGGCGTAAACTAATTGGTTTAAACACATCGGGACACCAAACTTCAGTATTTGATAAAAAAATTGAAGACACTATAATTGGTAGAATTCGAAAATTAATTGATCCTGCTTTAATAATATCTGAGGAAGCAGGAATAATTGGCAACCAATCATCAAAAATATCCGTTCTTCTAGATCCTCTTGACGGCAGTACCAACGCAGGGCGAGGACTGCCAATCTTCTCAACTAGCATTGCAATAGCTGCTGGTCATTATTATCAAGATATTGTTGCCGCAGGAGTTATAAACCTCATCACCGGTGAAACTATAACTGCTTCTATAAATGAAGGTTGCAAATATCAAAAAAAAATTGTTAAACCTTCTCCAAAGATAAAATTAAATGAATCTGTTGTTTGCATTAATCTGGTTTCAAAACATGCTTCAAAACAAGATTCCAATATTCTGGGTAAACTTATCACAAATATTCGTTATCCCAGATGTTTTGGTACAGCCGCTCTTGAATCAGCATATGTCGCAATAGGACATGTGGATGGTTATGTGGCACCTTTTAGATATTTACGTACATATGATTGTCTCCCCTCAATATTTATGATACAAGAAGCAGGCGGATTCACACATATGTTCGATCAAATCCTCGCAGATATAGATCTAACCCGTAATTCCTATTTAGGGTTCATATCAGCCGGTTCTGCAGGACTTTTAAATAATCTAAAAAACCTATTTATTGGTGAAGTCTAAATAGTTGTAGTACAAATAGTTCTCTATGATGCAAGAGCGATCTGCGGGGGCCATATTGTTCTATAGGTCTAATAAAGTAATAAAATATTTGATTCTACATTATCCAGCTGGTCACTGGGATTTTGTAAAAGGTAATGTTGAAAAAGGTGAAGATAACATAACCGCCGCTAAACGTGAGATAAACGAAGAAACTGGCATAAGTGATTTATTATTTTTCCCTGAATTTAATGAAAGTATAAAGTATAATTATCGAAGGGATGGTAAGTTAATTGAAAAAAGAGTTGTTTTTTTTCTTGCAGAATCTACAACTGATGAAGTTAAACTATCTTTTGAGCATCAAGGGTATGCTTGGCTTTCTTTTACACAAGCTTTTGATAAAGTCAAATTTAATAATGCAAAAATAACACTCAACCGGGCTCAGAAATTTTTGTTAAATGCCTATAAAAAAAATGGATCTCAAACTAAATCTTAACTTTATGACCATGTTTTAATCCTAATTGTTTCAACAACTTTTTTAGGATCTGGCGCATTAAGTATTGATCTACCAACAATCATAAAACTACCCCCCGCTAATCGAGCTTTTTGGATTGAACCTCCTTGTGTACCTATTCCTGGACAAAAAATAGGTAACTTCCCACTCAAAATTTTTGCAACATTAGTAATGATACTTGGTTTTGTCGCCCCAACGATGACTCCGTCTGCCTTCCACCTTAAAGCCCTTAAAGCAAATATTTCATACATTTTATTAGTTCTAGATCCTGAAGAAATAACTTTCAACCCATAACCATCACGTGCTCCGGCATGACTCATATATACCAAAAAAATTACGCCTTTTCTATCTCTATGCGCCATTTCTATAGTCCATTTTAATGCGTCTTGATGTCCTACAAATGGGTTAACTATAATCGCGTCAAATCCTGCCTTCCAAAGTAATTTTGAAGCTATAAGATTGGTGTTGGAAATATCATTTAATTTAATATCTGCAATAACTTGTAAATCCTTTTCATGTGCTTTTATTATAATTTCTTTAATATTATTAAGATCTAATGGCAACAGAAGATGGTAGTTAATCTTGACTCCAACTATATCTTCACCTAAACTATCAATGATCTGAACAGCTTTCTTCTTAAGTGTTCTTGGTGAATCATCCAAGTCCAGAGATAAAATAACTCTGCTCGATTTTAACTTAGATGAATCTATAAGTCTCTCTATAAAACCATTTTTATTCAAATCAGATTCACTAATGGGTGTGTTGAACTAAGTTTTATTATCTTTATGTAAATATTTCCATGCTCATCAATTCTATTTGTAAAATCTATTTCATTAATTTTTTGAGGTGAATATTTTATAAAAGGTGATATAACTTCTGATTCTAAAGTAATATGGAAAAAAACTGAAGAATCTTCAAATTCATCTATCCTCGCGAAAGCTCCTAACACCCATTTCTTGCTATCCTTAAAAGTAAAAAGAGGTATCGGTGGCTCTTCAAATAATGTTTTATAGGCGCTCACTTTTACTAGACTTGCTAATTCGGAAAGCTGAATACTAAGTGATTTCTCTTTGCATTCTGATTCTTTAAAACCTTTTTGGAATAGTTCCGGCAGTTTTTTTATTTTAATTATGGGCGAATATATGGCTGTTGGGTTATTAGGATTATCTTCACAATTTACCTCCTCTCGGTCTGATGAGTTTTGGTATTCTAAGAAGTGACCAATTTTATCTACTGTAACATAATAGAAAATCGGTCTTCCGAAATTGGAGTCTAATTGTGTTGAAAGAATAGATCTGTTCTTTAGAGGCATGGCGAAAATAGGGAGAGGTACCCTCTCAAAGGTGCACGCAAGTCTACCTAATTCTTTAATTCCGTTTAATTTAATGAAGCAAGGTGATCCCGACTTTTTTTTCTTTTTGGACAATACGTATCGTTCAATTCACTCTATCTTAAATAGCTTTTTCATTAGATAAAATAAAAGATTTAGAATTTTAAAAATCTTGATCATCTAAAAACTTTTATTAGTCAAAACAGAAAAAAAAACATGTTTAATAACCCAAATACCACCTGATTTATTGCTTATTTGTCAATGGTGACCTCAAATTAATAAAAGTAGATTTAAAAAAAGCCAAATTGAAATAAAAAATACTATTAAATTACTTAGACCAACTGCCTCCATAAATATTAAAGAATCTAAATCATCTGAAATTAATTTTTGGAAAGCTCAAAGTAGGCTTGAATTTGCTATCTTGCTATTAAGATTAGAAGCAAAAGACGAAGCTCCTGGGAGAATGAGGCGGCTTCCAAAGCATAATCGTGATTCAAATACCGAATTTAATGTTCTGGATATTCAAAAGAATTTGAAACAAGCATTATATTTTTTAAGTTTAGAGCGGATTGATGATGCTCTTGAAAATATGCGATTATCTAGAGATGCTATACGTGTTTTGATGACAAAGGTTAACCAAAGTTGCTGACAAATTATTCTTCTTCTTCCTCGTCAGGTCTTTTTATTATGCTTATCTCGTCTTTATTTACAAATACGCGATAATTTTTCCGGATGCCTCTGTTATGCAAAAACCTCTTTAAATATACCTTTAGATGTCTTGTACTAACTTTATTCTCTTGCTCACTTTGAATATCCATATTTTCTCCTGAATATTCAACTTTTAGACTTGTTTTTTCTTGTATAAATGTAGAAATTTCTGATGCTTCTTTCTTTAAATCACCTAATATAATTGTAACCAAATCTCTCTCCTCAACTAACGCGTTATTATTCTTCAGTTATAACCATTCCTAAACATCCCTTCTATCTATAATTTCTTCAATACTTGCTCCAGTACCAATAAGCGTCACAGGTACATGTGTTTTATCCTCAATTTCCTGTATAAATCTTTTAGCATCATTAGGCAGTTCTTCAAAATTTTTTAAGCCTGCAGATTCTTTAAAAATAACGTCAAGTTTCGTGAGTGCTATTTGGGTTGCGCCATTTAACATACAAGCTCTAATAGCTAAATCCATATTAAACGGTGCTGATCTTCGCGATCTACCTGTTACTGTACCAATCTCATTCCATCCGCGTTTATTAGATTCTTCTACTGATAATTCATTTTCAAGAGGTCCTTCTCCGACTCTTGTAAAGAATCCTTTTAACACCATTGTCACCTCTCCAATTTTTGTTGGGCCAATTCCAATATCCGCGCAAACTGCAGCTGCAGTCACATCTTTTGATGTCACAAATGGGTAAGTTCCATGATATAAAGATAAAAATGTACCTTGCGTTCCTTCTATAAGGACTTTTTTATCGTCTTCTAATGCCTTATTAACCTCTAATGATACGTCTGTTACAAATTCTTTTAGGCTTGGTACCTCTTTTGCCAGTTTGGCAAGTCTAAGGACTCTATCTGAATTTGCAGGACCAGTACCGGTACCTGTTGTCCCAATCTTATCTCTTAAGTGACCTTCCTTATCTTGTATCAAATGTTTCCCTTCAATAATGGCGCATTGAGAGTCAATGCCTACGCGGCCTTCTATGTGTAAACGTGACACTTCATTAAAGAAAACATCTGGATTAACCAAAACTCCTGAACCAATTAACAGTCGAGAAGAGGTATTTACAAAAGCGCTTGGGATTAATCTGACTTTATGTATTCTATTATTTTCTATGACTGTATGTCCAGCATTTGGCCCTACACCTCCCCTAGCTGTAATATTGGCATTATCTTTAACCGCAAGATAAGCTATTATCTTACCTTTTCCTTCATCGCCAAAAGCGCCACCAACAACTATTTCTGCCTTCAAATCGTCATTAGTTCACGATGAATCACTATTTATTTCTTAGTCTTTATCTATCTATATGCCCAATCTTCTAGATCTGCGCTGATAAGTTCTGAGAGCTCTCATAAGATCAATTTTTCGAAAACTTGGCCAGTACACATCTAAAAAGAAATGTTCACTGTAAGCACTTTGCCAAATTAAAAAGCCGCTTAACCTTTCTTCACCTGATGTTCTGATTATCAAATCGACATCCTGGTTAGGGAGATGAGATGTATACAAATGCTGCTCTATAGTTTCAAATGTAATGTTTGATGGCTCTATTTCTCCGTTTTTAACTAACTTCGCAATTTTCTTTACACTTTCCAGGATCTCAAATCTTCCTCCATAAGCAATAGCTATATTCATAAAATGATCTTTATAAGAACTAGTTTGTTTTTCTAAATTCAATAAAAGATTACTAATATTTTGAGGTAAAAGATCTATATTACCTATGCCTTTTACCCGTACTTTATATTTGTGAATTTTTTCCTCTGTTAGCAATTCTTTTAGTTTTTCTTCGATTAATGAAAAAAGAAATTTAACCTCATTTTTAGATCTTTTTAGATTCTCAGTGGAAAGAACGTATATAGTTATGGCTTCAATTCCAAGTTCATGACACCAGTCTAGTAAATATTTGGCGGTTTTAGCTCCAATAATGTGTCCATGGTTGCTTGGCGCCATTTTATCTTCTGCCCAACGTCTGTTGCCATCTAATATTATCCCAATGTGCTTCGGCGTGATTGATTTAGAGATCTGATTCTTCAAATATTTGGAGTAAATTCTGTAAATCCCAAAATATCTAAATAAAATTGAAAGCATTTTAGATTATTCCAAGTTTTTCTTTGAAGAAACATATTGGTAAGCGATTGTTACAGCTAAAAATATTACCGCCAACCCAATTAAAAGTAATGATATTAATATAGACGGATTACCTCTTCCAAGGAAAATTAATGATATTTGCGTCATAGGAAAATATAGTAGCAATAGCACTAATAGTCCTGTTCCCGCTCGAATTATTTTATAACTTCTTCGAAGCCAATGATATAATACTGTACCCCCGAAAAAAAGGCCAAGCCCTATCCAAAAGAAGTTGATGGTTTCTTGGATGAACAGCCCCAGAAGATAAGGGCCATTATCTATGATTGAACCCTCATTTAATAGCTCTAAATATTCTGGAGTTGTACCTATCTTTGTAATTCCAAAATAAATTGATGATATAATGATTAGTATTGAAGACAGTATTGAAAAAAATTGTAGATATCCCAAAGGTTTAAGGTGTGTAAGTGAACCTATTAATTTATCAATATCAAATCCTCTAATAATGAAAGCTATACCCAGTATACCTATCGAGACTGCTATTGCTTCTGTAACCATATCTAATACCATCAACAGTCCACCTATAATCAGTAAAAGTCCTGGAACCCCTAAGAAAAATTTTGAGTACCTTGGATCATATACCATCATACGAAAGTATCTCCCTAATACTGCATATGACTCCTCAACGCTTTTACTATGCTTAATAGTTATTCTTCGAACAGATATTATTGGTTTAACTCCTTGAATTATTGGAATAAGTTGCTCATCATCTGCACCGTCTGAAACAAAAATTATGCCATCTGATTTATGATCCTCGACTACTTGTTTAACCTCTCGAAGCAGTTTTCGATCTCCATCAACGCCTCTTTTAAAATTGCCTGTTACAATTGCAACATCACAATCATGTCCTTTTTTCTGCAACGCATCATGTTCTTTAATTGCCGCGAATATTGCATTGGCATCAGCTTCTTCTGGGTCAGCTAATGAAAGTCTTGTTGCTGATATGATACACCGGTCTCTACCACTTATTGGAGTAGCTATTTCAGTTAATGTTCCAATATCGTTATCTCTATCAATGCAAAGAACTAGCAACCTTGACTTGGTTGAATCATCATTATCCATTTTTCTAACTATTCTCTCTATATTAGAATATTGGACTATTTAATCTTCACGTTGGTTGTAGAATAGTTTTAACTCTTCTAAAGGTATTTTTTTTCCTTCTGCAAGTTTGTCCTTAACTTCATCTTTTATTCGCCCAATGGCTTCTTCCTCTTTTTTCCTAAATTTATCTTCGGTAATTCTCTGTTTTTCTTCAATTATTCCTCTTCTTGAACTCTTTAGATCATCTAATTGCCGATATATTATTTCTAGTTTATCTTCTCCATCAACTAATAACTTCTCACTGTTTTCTATTCTTTTATTATTCTCTGTTTGTTGTTTTCTTAATCTTTTTATGTCATCTTTTTGAATTGTAATATTCTTTTGTAATTCTCTCCTATTTTCCGAATTGGCGTCTAAATTAATACTTATAGTTGATACATTATCTGAAAAAGCCTTTATGTTTAAATCTTGATTCATTCTATTCTTAACTCTGATTGTTTTTAAATGAATTTCCTTGATATTGGCAACTATTTCTTTTTCTTCTTCCCTTGTGAGTCTCTCAGCTTGTAACCTCCATTCTAATTTCGAAACAGTATTCTGTAATTCTTCTGGTGCAATATTTCGAATGTTTGAGTCTGTGTTTTTAAATTTATTAGTCGCTTCTTTTATTTTTGATCTTGATTCCCTTATATCATTAACAAGATTGTATCTATCGCTTGTCACTATTTTTATTTTATCAATGTCATCACTTATTTTCTTCCTTATTTTCCATAAATTATCACTTAACTCTCTATTCGTTAGGATAAACATTTTTCTTTCATCCCTTAATTTCTTTAATTCTTTAATTACTTCAATTCTGTCATGTAGTAATGTTGATATGGTTTTTTCCACAGTTTCTAGATTCAATTTGGTTAATGTATTCAAACGGCATGACCCTTATTATTTAGGGTAAAATAACTATTGCGTTGTTTATATTATAGGTCTTTCGGTTATCCTTGGTTTAGATTGAATATTATGAAGCGCGTTTGGTTCCTTACAGGGGAACCCGGAAGTGGAAAAACAAAAATAATCTCTAAAGTATCAGATCTTGTTAGATCTAAAGGATATACTGTTGGAGGAATCATTTCAAAAGAAAAAAGAGATAAAGGTATACGAACTGGATTCATATTATGTGATTTATCTTCAGGATATACTGATATTATAGCTTCTACCACCGGTAAATCTGGCCCAAAAATGGGTCGATATCGAATTAATCTTAACGCCTTATCTAATTTAGGTGTTCAAGCTTTACTTCATGCGGCTGAACATAGCGATCTTATAGTGTGCGATGAAATAGGTCCTATTGAACTGTTTAGCCCCGAATTTAAGCGTGCAATAAAAATCATTATGTCTTCAGGTAAACCTATAATCGGTGTTATTCATCGACTAATTCCAGATCCCATTGTAATCAATATTAAAGATTCGCCTGATGTTGAAATAATTGATATATCAACTGATCCCCAAGACGATATAATTGAGCGCCTCGCTGATTATGTTTTATCTAATCTGGAGCGATAACTATTGTGTGCTAATAAAATAATAGGTGGTGTTGATGATGCTGGGCGGGGTTGCATAATTGGCCCTTTAGTCCTTTCCGGTATTTCTATCGCTGAATCACATATTAATGACCTCGTAGACTGTGGCGTACGCGACTCTAAAACAATCAGTCCAAACAATCGTGAGAAACTATATTCAAGAATAAAACAAATTGCAACAAAAGTTATCTCAAAACATTTAGCTCCTGAAGAGATTGATAAATATGTCGCAAGAAAACAAAAATATACCAAATTGAATTATCTGGAAGCAATAACGGCCGGCCAAATAATTAATCTACTTGCTGTAGACCTTGTGTATGTTGACGCTTCTGATACTGTTACTGAACGATTTAAACAAAATATCCAAAATGTAGTAAAATATCCTGTTGAAATAGTTTCTGAACATCATGCAGATCAACACCGCCCTACTGTCTCCGCTGCTTCAATAATTGCTAAAGTTGAGCGAGACCGAGAAATTAACAAATTGCAAAAAAAATACGGTGACTTTGGAAGCGGCTACCCTTCAGATCAAAAAACCATTGATTTTCTTAAGAAATGGCTTGAAAAAAATAATAGCAAACCTTCATTTACCCGAAAAACTTGGAAAACGTGGGATCGAATCAGCAATTTAAATATTAATCATTTTAATTCAAAATAACGTGAAATTCTGAACCTAGACTATATCAACAAAATAAACTCAAATATTCTTCTCCAAACTATCTTATTAAATTTCTAATTTGGTCTGAATGCCTGCGCTTCCACCCATTCCTAAACTCAGTTTACTTGACAGCATCTCTGAGCACTTCAACAAATTAATTTTAACAAATTCTAGTCCAAGTGAATCCGCCATTTTTTTTGCATCAACAGTTATGTTTGGCGCGACAATTATTCCTCTACTATCTTTATTTCTTTCAGATATCTCTGAAAAATATTTGTAAGCTTGCTTAACGTCTTTATTAGAAACTTTATTTCTTTTCACTTCTACCAAACAATATTTATTATTACGGTCGCGGGCCGAAAAATCTACAATACCTGAACGCATAATTCTCTGCTGCGAAACTATTCTAAAACCCGGTTCTATTATTTCTGGATTTAGCTCTATGGCTTGATAAACCATTTTCTCGGTCATATTCATGATTAATTCAGATGAGTCAACTAATTTTATACCGATAATGCTGAAAATGTTCTTAAAAATAATCGTTAAAACCTCTTTTTGTTCATATCTATAACCTTTTATTGTCACCTCATTCTTTCCGAATGTTATCGAAATAATACTCCCTGGAGGCTGCCAATTTGTGGGATCAGACATTTTGTATTTATGTACCAATATTGTTCTATCTGATTTAATAATTATTATTCTATCACCCAAACCTAAAACTGAAGACGCTCTTCCCTGATATTCAACGTAGCATTTGCCTACTAAGACAATGTTCATAGTTTTTTTCATTAATTCTTTAAGTAATTCACCCGCTTCTACGTTATTAGGATTGACTTTGCATATCAAATACCATTACCTCTTTTTTTGTTGAATTAAAATAATTTTATTGATATTCATCAATATTTCTCTGAAATATGATCTGACACTTATATTCTTTTGACCTCACAATAATATAACTTTTTTTACAATTGTGGCGCCAAGCCTAATACTTCTATCATCTAGCGAGCTGATTTCAATTCAAAACCGCCTAATGATCATTAACAATTTTTTTCATAAAACTAATTTATATAGATACTATATATATCACTGTACATATTTTATAAAATTGGTAATAGTTCTTATTGGTCGAAACTATAACAATAATCGATAATCGTACTGGTATCACCTATAACTTGCCTGTTAAATCTGACGCAATAAACGCTATTGATCTAAGACAAATAAAAACCTCTGAAGCAGATACTGGCCTTATTTCCTATGATCCAGGTCTCCTCAATACTGCAACATGTAAAAGTTCTATTACATATATAGATGGTGAAAAAGGTATACTTCAATATAGAGGATATCCTATAGACACGTTAATAGATCGAAACTATCTAGAAACCGCGTATCTTCTAATTAATGGTGATCTCCCGTCTCATATACAATACCGTGAATGGTGCACTAATATTACGCGGCGTCAAATGGTTCATGAAAATATAAAGAAACTTATGGACGGTTTTAATCACGATGCCCACCCAATGGGTATTCTTGTGAGCACTCTTGCAGCATTATCCACTTTCCATCCAGACTCCAAAAATATTCTTGATCATGAAAACCAGAAAAGGCAAATATATCGCTTAATAGCAAAAATTCCTACATTAGCTGCATATTCAATTAGACATGCAAGAGGTCTACCTTATATTTATCCTGAAGATGAACTAGGATATGTTGAGAATTTTTTAAACATGGTTTTTAAACCTGCCCCTAATCTAAAATATTCTCCAGATTCATTGTTAAGCAAAGCTCTTGAAACAATTTTTATTCTTCATGCTGATCATGAACAAAACTGTGGTACTACTGTTATGAGGACCGTGGCCAGTGCAGGAGCAGACCCATACAGTGCGGTTGCTGGATCTGCGGCCGCACTCTATGGGCCGGCACACGGAGGAGCTAATGAAGCTGTAATACATATGCTCGAAGAAATCGGAACTTTGGATAAAATACCTAATTTAATCCATGAAGTAAAAGATGGAAAAAGGCGATTAATGGGATTCGGTCACCGTGTCTATAAAACTTATGATCCTCGAGCTAAAGTAATGAAAAAAATTGCAGATAAAGTTTTTGAAATAACAGGGAAAAACCCACTCCTTGATATAGCTTTAGAGCTAGAAAGAATAGCTCTTGGAGATAAATATTTCATTTCAAGACGCCTTTATCCAAATGTGGATTTCTATTCTGGGCTGGTTTGCCAAGCTTTAGGGTTCCCCAAAGAAATGTTTACAGTACTTTTTGCAATACCTCGAATGTCTGGGTGGCTTGCACATTGGCAAGAGCAGATACATGATAAAGAACAAAAGATAGTGCGACCTAAGCAAATTTATCTTGGATCAATTGGGCGAAATATCCCCCCCACTATAAGTTCCTTGACCCCAACTAGGTGGTCTGGACTTTGGCCAAAATGGCCTGAAGTATAAGCATTTTATGAGCATAAAAATGATCCCCAAAAATATATCTTCACCACTTAATGGCCTTGAACTGAAAAACCGAGCGGCAAATTTCCCGATTATTTCTACTAAAGTTAATTCATTAGATAAAGTCCTTTTAGGTGGAATAAGGTGTGGCGCTCTTACTAATTTCTTCGGTCCGAGTGGAGTAGGTAAAACACAGCTAGTCTTTCAACTTTCAGTAGTGACCGCCTCAAGCATAAAGGATGGGGGGCTTAATTCAAGAGTAATATTCATTGATCCTACAAATACATTTAGGCCTGAGCGATTAAAGGAAATATCTGAATCTCGTGGTTTAAACTCTGATCATATCTTGTCAAGAATTGTTGTTTATCAACCAAAAACAATAAGGGAAAACATATCTGTTCTAGAGCAAATTTGTAATATATCTGCCAAATCTAAACCTCGTCTTTTAATAATTGATTCTGTAACCGCAAATTTTGTGGAAATGCAGTTGGTTGAATCTCTTTTTTCTATTCAATCGCATCTCGGTGAATTTCTACATCTACTTCGATTAGAAGCGATAGAACATGGTTTAGCAATTGTTACTACAAATTCTGTGCGTGCGAGGCTAACTTCTCCCCCATCAATTGTCGAAGCAGGTGGGAATGTACCAAGTCAAAGTTCTCACTTTGGGGTTCAATTATCAAGAAATGAATCAAATTTCTATGCTAAACTTGTTCAACCATCTTTAGATCTCAAGCAAGGCTATTATAGGCTTGATAAGAAAGGCCTTGTAGACATTAATTAATAAAAGGATGTATTAAATTGCCAAAACTTGATACAGTTTCAGAAGAATGTTTGAAATATATTATTAATAAACAAATTCCTGAAGCAAAAGCATTAGTCTTCAACATTAAAAGATGGGACATTTCCAAAAAAAAATTAGGTAGACGAACTGCTTGCAATGGCATTATTTATTCTCTAAATCTCAGATCCTCCAAAAACACGTTAACCGCCGATTCAGAAAAAATGAAAAGACTCCGCCATGTCCTCTATCGCCGAATTGGCTCTCTCTGGTGTGATGAATTTGAAGAAGGATTTATCGAGGGATGGGTAAGATATATTGACCTATCTATTAATCTAAATCCAGATTTAAACTCAAGCACTAATAAGCGTGTTATAGAGAATCCAAGTGAATAGAAACAGTATGATATAACTGCCTAATCCTGACGTGATTACTTTCCTAACTTCGTTTTCTTTTATTTCCTTCGCAATTCTGTATCGACCAATGTAATATGTGATTGCATATACTGCTATTGCTAAAATAACTCCTCTTTCTGCACCTGGTTGATCAGGTCCTAAATATCCAAGAACACCCGCTGTCAAACCTGTTAATATCCCAAATGCTACTCTTAACCAATATATCTTATCAAATGGACTCAAACTTAACTCTTCTCTTCGATCTAACATGTCAATAATCCCCTTTTATATATCCTTCACTCTACGTATGTACAATAATATTTACAATGAGGATGAAAATAGATTGGAATTATCTGGCGTCGAGCTTTCGCGAATTGTTATTGAACTCAATCAGCTTCTGAGCGATTATTATGTCAATAATATAGGGAAAATAAATTCAACAACTTGGCTATTAAAATTCCATCACCCTGTCAAACAAGAACGTCGAATAATTATTTCACTTAATCGAGGTATCTGGGAAACAAAATATGATTTTAAGTTACAATCTCCTGATGGGCTTGTCAAGATATTAAGAAGTCACATACTTAGGGCAAAATTTTCAGGTTTAGAACAGCCTTCAGTAGAGCGTATTGTTAAATTGAAATTCGGATCTGATGGCTTTGAAAAGTATCTAATAACCGAATTTTTTGGGAGAGGTAACATCATTTTAGCTGATGAAAATGAGGCAATAATCGCCCTCTCTATGAAAGTATCTGTAAGACATCGTGAATTAGCATCGGGTCTAACATATGCGTTACCTCCGCCACGTGGTGAAAACCCATTCACTATTACTTCATCCTTCAAAAAAAAGATCGAGGAAAGCAGCTTAGAGATCTCCAAATGTCTAGGTCGAGAATTATCTCTCTCAAGAAAATATGTGGAGGAACTAGTATTCAGATCAGGATTAGATTCTTCTAAAAAAGGGAATGAGTTATCAAATGATGAGCTAAATAGGCTAATCTCACAAATTATTGAATTAAAGAATCTAATTCTAACTTACAATTCCAAACCAATTATCTTTTTACGTGACGCAAAACCCATTAATGCTTCTCCATTTCCATTGCTTAGTTATCCATTAAACGACCAAAAGATTGTACCTTCATTTTTAGAAGCTTTAGATGAGGTTCAAGGTAAAAATATAAGTGAAGAAGATCAAAATATACAATCTGCCGGTTTTCAGGATAAGATAGCCGAACTTATGAATGCAAAACAAAGACAAATTAAATCATGTGATGATCTCAAAAAACTATCCAGCATAATTCGTGATTTTGCTAAAAATCTAAGAAACGCATCGTATCTCCAATATGTAAATGAAAACGGGCTTGAATCAGTTTTAAAAGAACAAGGTGCTGACTCGGTATCTCAGCGTAAATCGATGCTTCTGATTAATGTTAAAAGTTATCAGATTGAGGTTCCTAAGGAATCTTCCCTTATGGGAATATCCTCATTATTGTTCGACGAAGTAAAAAAAATTCAATTAAAAATTAGCGCAATTATTGATGCTGAGCAAAAATTGAATGAAAAAATAAAGGTAATTGAAGATGATTCAAGATCCTCAATAACCCCTGGTCCTCAATTTATTCAGAACAAAAAATGGTTTGAGAGATATCGTTGGTTTTATACCTCAGGTGGCTTGTTAGCGATAGGCGGACGGGACGCATCCTCTAACAAAGCAATACTTCAAAAACACACTGAGCAATCAGATCTTGTTTTTCATGCGGATATACATGGCTCCCCATTTTTCATATTGAAAAATGGGTCAACTATCAATACATTAGATATAACTGAATGCGCTGAAGCTGTCTCAGCTTTTAGCTCAGCTTGGAAAAGCGGATTATCATCAACTGATTCATACTGGGTTAAACCTAATCAGGTAAAATTTTCTGGTCCATCAGGCATGTATCTTGCAAAAGGGAGTTTTCTTATTGAAGGACGAAAAGAGTGGGTAAAAGGCTTGAAAGTTCAAATCTCCATAGGTGTTATCAAGCTGGATGAAGAGCTAAAACTAATGGGTGGTCCTCAAACAGCAGTAGAGTCACAATCGTTAGTATATGTTACACTTAACACTGAATTAAAGAAAATAAGTGATACTGCAAAAAAAGTTAAGATTGAACTAACCCGACTCCTAGGAAATGAATTAGGGCGTGAGCTCCAGAGATTACCTCTGGATGATTTTATTAGGGTGTTGCCTTCAGGAGGCGGCCGAATAATTACATCTTCTATTGGTCAGCAAAAGTTTAAAGATATCCAGGACTAATAAGATTCTTGGAGAATGAGTGTTATGTCAACTGATCCTTTAGTACGATCTCAAATATTCGTAAGAGAAGTCATGAACAGTCCAGTTGTGTCTGCAAGTCCAGATGACTCTGTAAAAGATGTTGCCATAAAGATGCAAAAACTAAAGGTGGGCAGTGTGATTATCCAGAAAGGTGATTCAGCTACAGGTATCTTAACCGAGAAAGACATTGTTCACAAGATTGTAGCAGTTAATAAGACCGCCAGTGAAATAAAAGTTGCTGAAATCATGTCTACACCTCTCCACTCGATCAATGCAGATAGTGATATCACTGAAGATGCTAAGATTTTAAGAAGGTTTAATATAAAACGACTTGGAGTACAATATAAAGATGAGTTAGTCGGCATTATATCTATGTCTGATTTAACCGCTGTAACTCCAGAGTTAGTTTATATTGTATCCGAAAAAGCTAGAATGACACAAGCGCAGTCAATTAGGAAGAAAAATAAATTAGCTGGATATTGTGATTCTTGCAGTCAATGGTCTGATGAACTTGTTGACCATGATGCACACCTGCTTTGTGAAAACTGTAAAGTCGAACCACGATAAGAATTTTTTTATTGATGAAAAAGCAAAATAGTGTTTATTACACTAATATCGCGCTGCTCTATTTGTAATGGTTCACTCAAAGTCATGAAGCGCTTAGTCAAAGAGTTAGTGACAATTTTTTTTATTTTGCCTCGATTTTTTTCCAATGTTGTGACTGTAATAAGATCTATTGGCCAGAAATTCACTGGAAAAAGATAAAATATTCCGACAAATTGGTGAGACAACAATTAAAGCAATACTAAAAGGTTGGAATAAAACAGGGTTTCTGGTGCGAGTAACAACGAAGATAAGTGACTCTCAGGGCTCTCTTCTAGTCAACATGGCTAGGACGACTGTAAATTTCTATTTGAAAAACAATGACCGAATAAAACCTAACAATTTCTTTCTCTCACAATTTCAAGAAAAAAAAGGGGTGTTTGTGACCTTAAAAAAACACTTTGATTCAGATAATGATCTCCGCGGATGTATCGGGTTTATAAATCCCGATATACCCTTAGCTGAATCATTAATTGAAGCTGCAATAAGCGCTGCTTTTTCTGACCCGAGATTTGAGCCTCTAACCTTTCAAGAGCTGGATAAAGTCATCTTCGAGGTGAGCGTGTTAACCCCTCCTAAAATTTTAAAAGTTTCATCACCAAAAAACTATGTCTCTAAAATTAAAATCGGTTTGGACGGTCTAATAATCTCATGGAAACATGGTGATGGACTTCTATTGCCTCAAGTTCCAATAGAACAAGGTTGGTCTGTAGAAGAATATCTTGCAAATGCTTGCATGAAAGCTGGGGCAAAACCAGATATATGGCTCCAAACCGATACAAAAATCTTTACGTTTCAAGTTGAAATTTTCTCCGAAGTGTTACCTGAAGGATCTATCACTCGAAAAAACTTAGTATGAGGTTATCCATCTGCCTTGGTTAAAAAACTCTATTTTCCTGTTTTTGGTTCAGGACTAGGTCATGCTAGTCGAATGGTCGAAGTCGCAAATAAATTAACAACTCTAGGGTATCAAATAGTTTTCTCAACATCTGGTGAGGCAGTTGACTACATTGAACGATCTGGCTATAAGTGCTTTCGAATACCCAACTTGGACGTTGGGTGGACACCATCCGGAAAATTCGAAGGCTTACTAAGGACTTCAAAAAAGCTTCCTTGGAACATCGCCTTATTTATACGTCAAATAATTGAAGAAAGAAAAATTTTGCAAATCTGGACACCTCACCTCGTCATTTCAGATTCACGATTATCTGCAATTTTCGCTGCTAAAAGTCTTGGAATACCCTCAGTTGTAGTCACTAATCAACTACGTGTCATGCTCCCTCCAAAGAAGAGAACAAAAAGAACTCGACCTATTGAGCGTTTATTAAATGAAATTCTTGGGAATTTCTGGTTTATCTCTAAGAAAATCTATTTTCCAGATATTCCGCCTCCCTTAACAATATCTGAAGAAAGCTTATGGCATATATCCAGTGTCCGGAAAAAATCGAAGTATATCGGTTTCATCATAAAATCTAAAAACAGTCAAACTACTTCAAATCATCTATATGACAAACTAAAACTTTCTAAAGAGAAACCAGTGGTCTTTGCTCAGATTAGCGGACCATCTTTAACAAAACCTCGCATATTACAATTATTATTGAAAGTCAGCAAAGAGATTTCTTCTAAAACCCAGATCATAATCTCCGAAGGAAACCCTAATGGATCCATAATTCCAAAACGCATTAACGGAGCTCTTTATTATGAATGGTGTCCCATTATCAATGATCTATATAATATCGCTGATCTACTAATACTTCGTGGTGGGCATTCAACTCTAGGCCAAGTTATGCCCTTAGCAAAGCCATTAATTCTAATTCCAATCGCTGACCATAGTGAACAAATTAGTAATGTCATTAAAATATCAAAAATTGGATCTGGGCTATGGTTAGATCCCACTACTATCTCATCTGGAAAAATAATACAATCTATCAACACAGTTCTAAAAGATCAGTCTTTTAAAGCACAAGCCAAACAATTAGCTGCAACTTCTAAAAGATATAATGGCTTAGAAAACCTTCAAATTGAAATAATTAAACTTACCAAATAATAATCTATTATTTATTATAATTAAAAAATATTTTATGTCATTAATTATATTTTCTTCTTTCTGAAATAAGGATAAACATTATTGCAAAATTTCAGATCCGCAGTTTGTACAGAACTTATCTCCTGAATAATTAACAGAAAATTATATAATACTTTTTATCAATTTTTTTTCTTGCATTAATTGTTAATCGTAAAGTTAATTTGATTTGAATATTATTCAAAATATGTAAAATACACATTTCCAGGTAATTATACATATTATTGCATTAATTTGTCTACTAGTGTATGTGCTTCTTTAATATCGTCGAGTGATATTGTCTTAACATTTATCATGACTGAATCTATTAACATGTCTATTTCTTTTTTTGAAAATTTTCTCGGGTCTTTTCCTGCCCCATCATTCAATTGATCTAAATCTATTGGGAGTCTACCATAGGCTGAACCAAGAAATTGGTCAAATTTTATGAGTTCATCATGATTTAAAAATGAACCTGTTAATATAGGTAAAATGGATTCTTTGTTTGTTGCTTCTTTAATTGTAGACATTTTTCTTAAAAAATTAGACGTTAAATTTACTGAAGGTAAAATGCCTCTGAGGCCCTTTTCTTTAGCGATTTTGCTTCCACATTTTAGTAAGATTTCTAACCATACATTATCCGAGATCATTTCATTTTGAAAATGTTGTTTTATTTGGTGTGAAAAGTTAGCAAAACTTAGGTTAATGTTTTTTTTAGGGATAGTTCTTCTAAGTCTTAACACTGATTCTATTGATCTCATCATAAAAATGGTTTCATTTTTACAATTCGGTAACGCTATAAAATAATGCGGTGTAATACCTGCTCTCTGAGCTAACCACGATGAGATTATGCTTCTTATGCTTGGTTCAACTTGAAAGCACGCATCAATCGATTCTCCTATAGGTATACCTCCTGGACCTAAATATTTATGTGCAAATACGTATGCTCTTTTTTTTGTTATGAATGCTTTAACTATTTTATTCGGTGATTCTTGATTAGGTCGAGCCTTAATTTTTTCAAGTTCTACTAATAAACCTGATGTCGCAGCTGCCTCAAGATCCTTATGCTTGTTTTCTACTGGGTCTAGACTATCAATCTTCACCGCGAATCGCTCGTTATGGTAGATCTCCTTTTTTCCAACTTCCACAATTGCGTTAACTATTTTTGTGAACCCCAGTTCTTTTTCTTCTGCTATTGCAACATATTCAATACCTGGAAATCTTGATACTATTTCAGCAATCTCAACGTAGCTTGAAGACTTAATTATTATATGGTCTTCATAATCTAAAATTTTTTGCGTTTTTTTTGGAACAAAGAGGCCCACCGACTCTTTAATCTGAGGTAAAAGTTCTTTTGTGTAACGCTTTTTTTTATTATCTTTTATAGCAGGCACTACAAGTAATACTTTGTCACGCATCTTCATTAATTACCTTTAATTAATGATGCTTATAAGAATCCTGTGGTTAAATAGGTAAGATGATCGATCCTAAAATGCCAAACAACGTTTCTTTATCACTTATTTCCGAAGTTTTTGTTATGCCTGACGGTTCTTCCACTCATCTTAAAGGGTGGGTATCATCTAAAAGTGAAATAGGCCGCATAGTATTTATTGTTCTAAGAGATTCATCAGGATATATTCAGGTTGCAGGTAAAAAAGAATATATGGATTCAGAATCTTTCAAGACTTTGAAAGAAGTAACCACTGAATCAGCTGTGGCAGTCTATGGAAATGTTCGAGTGGATAGTCGATCTCCTGGTGGTAAAGAGGTGTCTCTTTCTTCCTTCAAATGTGTTAGTAAAGCTCAAGTTTGGCCGATTTCCAAAAGCGCTATTAAGTCAAGATCATTCCTTTATGATAATCGTCATCTATCTATTCGCGGAAAAAAGATCTTATCAGTAATGAAGATCCGTGCTATAATTCTTCAATCAGCTTTCAAATTCTTCACAAACGAGGGATTTCATTTAATAAACGCGCCCACAATAGTTCAATCTGCTAGTGAGGGTGGTTCTACACTTTTCTCTTTAGATTATTTCGGGCAACCTGCTTATCTTACTCAAAGTTCTCAATTTTATGAAGAAGCAGCTATATGCGGTCTTGGGCAAGTCTTCGTTATTCAACCTGCTTTTAGAGCTGAAAAATCAAAAACCTCCAAGCACCTTACTGAATTCTGGATGATTGAAGCAGAAAAAGCCTTTATGGATCAGGAAGAAAATATGTGTCTACAAGAAAATTTTCTAACATATATTTGTAATCAGGTAGCCGATTTATGCAAAAATGAGTTAGAAAATCTTGGTAGGAAATTCACTCCCCCTAAACCTCCTTTTATCAGAATAACGTATGATGAAGTCCTAGATATTGCGTCTAATCAAGGAGTCATAATTAAGTGGGGCGAAGATATTTCAACTGAAGCTGAAATATTGATTTCCAAAAAATTTCAAGACCCTTTTTTTATAACAGACTATCCTCTTGTTACCCGAGGCTTTTATCATCTTACAAAACCTGGTAATAGCAAATTAACTCTCTCAGCTGATCTTATAGCCCCTGAGGGGCATGGTGAAATTGCAACAGGTGGTCAAAGGATACATGATTATGATGTCTTACTAAAGAGAATAAATGAACAAAGTATGTCTACGGAATCTTTCAAATGGTATTTAGATCTAAGACGATTTGGAATGCCTCCTCATTCAGGCTTTGGAATAGGTGTCGAAAGAGTAATTAAATGGGTCTGTGATCGAAAGCACATTCGATCAACCAGTCTTTTTCCAAGAACTCTCAACCGTATTGATCCATAAATTAGTTCAATTCTGGATCTAATGTATATGGAAAAAATAAAAAAAGGACCTAAAAGTTTAACTAAACCTCAGTTATGATGAGAATCTAATATTTGGAGATGTTTGTTAAATTGAATATACCCCGCGCCCTCACAATCGCCGGTTCAGATTCGGGAGGCGGCGCAGGTATTCAAGCTGATCTGAAAACATTTGCTGCTTTTGGTGTGCATGGAATGTGTGCTATTACCGCTGTTACCGCACAAAACACTGTTAATGTATCCGGAATGCAAACAATAAAACCTGAAGTAGTTGCTCTTCAGATTAAATCTGTTGTATCAGATATCGGTGTGGATGTTATAAAAACTGGGATGTTACATAATTCGGATATTATCCAAGCTACGGCCAAAGAAATCCAAAATATACATGTGCCTTTAGTGGTCGACCCAGTTATTGTCTCAAAAAATGGATCAAACCTTCTGGAAGAAGAAGCTGTCCCTACCATCATTAAGGAACTATTTCCTTTATCAACAGTGGTAACTCCTAATCTTCTTGAAGCCGAAATATTAGTTGGCTTTAAGATAAAAACTGTTGATGATGCTAAACATGCTGCGTCTGTTATATGTGAAATGGGTCCTAAAGCGGCCGTTGTTAAAGGGGGTCATTTGGAGATAGGTAAAATGGTTACAGATGTTCTGTGTTATAATGGTGAAACGAAGTCATTTGTTGGAAACAGAATAACCGAAAGTAATACGCATGGAACTGGATGCACGTTTGCTTCTGCGATTGCTGCCAATATTGCAATAAAAAATGAAATTGTTGTCTCAGTAGCAAATGCGAAAAATTTTGTCGAAGAATCTATTCGTAACAGTCTCAAAGTAGGTGTGGGTTCTGGCCCAGTAAACCCTTTAGGATATGTTTATCGCGAGTTTATGAAACAACAAATTATTACAAACCTTCTTAGCGCAATTGAATTACTTGAAAAAGACTCACATTTCGCGTTTCTAATACCTGAATGTCAATCCAATATTGCCATGAGTTTACCTTTTCCAACCTCATTCCAAGACATAGCAGCTATCCCTGGAAGAATAGTGAAAATTGTAAACCGCGTTAAAGCTTCCTCATATCCACTATTTGGGGCGTCACACCATTTAGCATCCACTTTATTAGTTGTCTCAAGGCATAATCCAGATGCAAAAGCTGTTATTAACATCAGATATACCAAAAAAATTGTTGATTCTATTCATAAACTTCATTTTAGTTCTTCCTCATATGACCGCCTAGATGAACCTGAGTCAATAAAAAATGTTGAAGGTGCGTCAACTAAATGGGGTGCTGAGCAAGCTATTAAGTCCGCTGGTTTTGTTCCCGATGTAATATTTCATCGAGGAGATATGGGTAAAGAACCTATGATTCTTGTACTAGGTCAAAATGCAATAGATGTTGCAACTAAAGCTTTGAAAATTGCTAATGTCTGTTTTAGTCCTGATTAATGAAGATCTACAAGGCGCCCAGAACACTAGTGTAACGTTTGTTCAGTATTAAATGGGGTCCGGATAACTATTTTTCCGCTGGCATTCAGCATTACTTGATGTCTATAGCTTTTTTATAATAGGTTTACATAAATGATTCATTTAACAAAACTAGTTTTTAACAGATGATCTTTCCTAAGTTAAAGATTTAATTCTTTAAACTTAATATTTATTTTGGAGGAATAATGAGCTCTATAAGATGAGGAGATGGGACATTTAGAAATCACAAAGATCGTCAGAGCACCCAGAAAGGTGGTCTTTGACTGGTGGACTGATCTGACCGACACGGATTCTAGTTATGTGGAGCCGTTGAAAATCAGACGGGTGTTGAAAAGAGAGGGTGATGTGACCTATGTAGATGATATGGTGAAGATTCTTGGAAGAACCATGAGATACTCGGTAAAAGTTACTGTTTATCATCCGGATAGATGGGTAGCTGAGTACAGTGGAAGGATTGCTGATGCTACTTCGACTTATAAGCTGATCGAAATCCCTGAGGGCACGAAGATACTTTATTCATCAGAAGTAAGGCCCAAAGGCATACTGACGAAGATAGCCTTCCCAATCATAAGGTGGATGGTGGAGCGAGTCTTTTCGAAAGAGATGGATGATTACAACGGGGCGCTCGAGGATGACTGGCGCCTAACTGATCGTGAAAATTTATAATAGTATTATGGTACCTACTTATCATCTATCTTCTTTAGAGCATCTACGGCTTCAGCTATATGTTTTGTTGGTTTGAACTGAGAAGAGAATATGTGCCGTACCTCACCTTTCTTGTCAATTATATACGTAACCCGCCCAGCTATCAAACCCAAAGTTGATGGAACGCTGAACTGCTTCCTAACCTTCTTTTCTTCATCACTTAACAATATAAATGGAAGATTATGCTTCTTCACAAATCCTTGATGCGTCTCTAGACTATCAGAGCTCACCCCTATAACTTCAGCCCCCATCTCTTTGAAAGCTTCATAGTTATCTCTAAAAGCACAAGCTTCTTTAGTACAACCTGCCGTATTATCCTTCGGATAGAAGTAGAGCACAATGTTCTTTTTACCTATATAGTCTTCTAGAGTGACTTTTTTACCTGATGAAGACATGAGTGTGACATTCGGCGCTCCGTCGCCAACCCTGATTTTTCCCATCACATATAATCTTGCCACAATCTAACTAATTAATGTTCCGAGGTCTAATTAATGAGGCATAATAAGAATTGTTAACTATTTTATTAACTGTATACTGTTATTTAGTCTGAATTAACCCACTTTGGATATATTGCACCTTAATCCTCTTAAAAATGTTGAACCCATTAATGGATCTAGTGGATATGAATTATCGGTAATATAATTTATGTTAGATCTTTTCCACGAATCTTCCCAATCATTATCCTCCGGATACCACCACCCATATTCAGCTGAAACAACATCTTCTTGAATCGAATAGCTTAGTTTAGATTTTTGCATAATTGATCCTTTCTCAGTTATTATCTTCACCCAATCTCCTTCATTGATACCTAAGCCTACCGCAGTTTTAGCGTTTATTTCGATTAATGGGTCTGGGTGCCTTTTTCTTAGAGAATCTATCATTCGATGCTCAGAAGCTACAAATTCTGGAACTCGTGCACCTGTAATAAGAATGAATGGATATTTTTCGTTAATATTCGTATCTTTATTAGTTCCCAAATAATCCAAAATAGGTTTAGATACTGAATCATCAAAAAATTTGTAGAAAAACTCATATTTTCCTGATTCTGTTGGAAAACCTCGTGTACGATATTTTCTATATTTAACTTCTCCTCGGAGGTACCCTATCTTTTTAAATTCTTCCCATGTTACTCCTGATGGCCTCAAAATTTCATTAAGTGATTCATCTGAATGTGACCATGTAAATCGTGGAAGCTTTAACCTTCGCCCAATTTCATTTAGTATTTCTTGATCTGATTTACAGTCTCCAAATTGGCTCAGCTTTTGTTTTGCAAATATGTATCCATGATATTTTCTGTAATCCACAATATTGTTCTGCTCAAGCCAACTTGCTACAGGTAAAATAATATCTGCTAGTCTGGCCGTGGGTGTTAAAAATAAGTCTGCTACTACAACAAATTCTAGTTCTTTTATTGCTTGATATACCTCTTTAGCATTTGGTCTTGAGAGAAGTAGGTTGGTTCCAAATACAAGCATAGCTTTAATCAGGTATGGCTGTTTTGTTATTATTGTCCTCCAAATATAATGAGGGGGCGGTCTCAATAACTCTGCAGCTAATTTATATTTCTTGCCAAGGATCTTTTCTTTCTGCTTTCTTTCTAAATCAGATATAAAATCAGAAGATGGCAGTATCGGCGGTGGATCAAATATTACGTTGCCACCTGGTGCGTCGAGGTTTCCTGTTAATGCAAGAAGATTAAGTAATGCATAATCGCTAGATATGCAATTAGGGTTCTGTTCAATACCTACCCCCCAATGAATGGCCCCCGATTTACTCTCAGCAAATATCCGAGCCACCTCTGAATAGTTCTTGAATGTGACTCTTGTTACATTCTCCACATAATCTGGCTTAAACGAGTCAGTATATTGTTTTAGTTGATCGAATCCATTTGAATAATTATTAACAAAATCTTTATTATAAATTTCTTCTTCAATTATTACCTTAATCATCCCTAAAGCAAGAACTATGTCTGTTGCAGGTTTTATCTGCAACCAATGATCTGATTTAGATGATAAATATGTCCGTCTAGGATCAATGACTATTAATTTTGCGCCTTTACTCAGCGAATCTGCCAAACCTACATATTTGTATTCATCCGGATTAGAGATAACCGGGTTAGATCCCCAAATGATCACACATTCCGGATTATTCTCATAGTCACATATTGGTAGACCCCCACATATTTTTTTCGATATAGCAACTCTGGGAACGTAACACTCATTTGCCACTCCAACGATATTTGGGGTGCCTATACAATTCGCAAATTTATATACAAAATGGTTAAAGTCTCTATTAGTACCCGTGGCTACAGCTATCGATTCTGAACCATTTTTCCGTAAAATATTTGTGAGCCTAGAGTTGATTATTTCATATGCTTCTTCCCAAGATATCTTAACCCATCTACCTGATCCTCTTTTTCCAATATTCTTTAAAGGGTGAGTAAGTCTTAAAGGATGATCTGATATTTCTAATGATGCAAATCCTTTGTTGCAAAAATATCCTTTACTAATAGGGTGATCTTTATCTCCCTCAATTTTCACTATCTTGCCGTCTTCTAGGGAAATTTTGGCTCCACATCCTCCATGGGCACAAGATCTGCAAGTGCTTTTTACTTCTTTAATATCATGTGGCCTATTAGCCATTTCTTCATATTTTATTTTTGGATGGTAATATGTCTATTGGTTCATCCAAATTTTGGAAATCAATATTTATTTTATTATAATATCTCTATCAAGCTATTTGATATGTTTTATGTCTCGCATCTCTAAGACTTTGTAGTCTTTTTACCAGCTTTTTTTCCAAGAGCAAACTTATAGCTAATCTTGTAGTTCGATCTGGTAGCATAGCCTTTTCCGATATATTTTTCTGACTTAGCGGTCCTTCGTATTTTAAAGTTTGAAGAACAAGTTTTGCGCTCGGCGGCATTTTTTGAAGTTCTTCTGCAAGCTTAACCTTTTGAGTGAGTTTTTGTTGAGTGGATGATGACCCTTGGAGCCTAATTAATTTAGCTGGGAGCGACATTTTCGAAATCGACAAATGTTTCTTAACTTTAACCCTTAATGTCCCATCAACTATTGCTTCACACTCATATCTGCTCCCTAAATCTTCTACCTCAATATCTGCTGAGTCTGAAACAATGAGCGGTCGCCTTGTGACATCTAAAGAATTTACTGGCACAATTAGAATAACATCAGCTAAAGGATGAACCATTGGGCCCCCAGCTGACATAGCATAAGCTGTTGCACCTGTCGGTGTTGATAGTATAAGTCCATCTCCGTAATCTCTCCACATGTATTCTCCATTTACTTTTAGCAAGTATTCCATTAAGGTCGCACTCTTTGAAGGGAATAATGCCACCTCATTTAGAGCGGGAGGAAGTTCTATTCCGTCTACTGTAATTTTTAATCTAACTGCTTCTTCAACCCAAAATTCTGATTTAACGATTTTTTTTATTGCTTCTTTAAAATTGGATATGCCTACTGTTAAAAAACTCTCACCGTCAGACTCGCTTACACCCAGTAATGGTATAGATTCTGATTTCAGGCTGTGTACTACTTTTAAGACATCACCATCGCCGCCTATTGCTATTGCTATATCTGCCTTGGAAAAATCTTCAGGAGTTGGGTTATCGCTGATTTCATTGTCTATATTTAGCTCTTCTAAAGTATGGGCAATGCTCAAAGTTCCCTTTCTAATGCCCTTTCTACTTATAATTAGGGCCTTCATCTCTACTATCCGATAGCCCTTGTATAGACAGTAAAATATCTGTTTCTTCTTGTGGCTAATTGTATGATAACCTGAAAATCTATGTTGATCAGGTTATTTTAAGCATTCTTTCAATTGGTATTTTCGCTTTCTTAGCTATATCTTCATCCACTTTTACTTCGTATTGTAAATATCTAAGTGATCTGCAAACTTTATCTAAACTGATCATTTTCATATATTTGCATATTGCATCTTCCCGAACTGGGTAAAATTTTTTTCCTGGGTTATCCTTTGCCATTCTGGGAATCATGCCTATTTCAGTTGCAACTAAGAACTCTTTAGCATTTGAGTTCTTTGCTCTATCAAGCATCCCTCCAGTAGATAATATTGAAATATCTGCTGAGTCTATATCGCCTGACGATGAATAATATATGCATTGACTTACGCATCCACATTCTGGATGAATGAGTAATTCAGCTTTTGGGTGCTTACTCTTAATGGCCGAAATATCTTCTGGGCGAATTGCAGCATGAACATGACATTCTCCTGGCCAAACTTTCATCATTCGTTGTGTTATTGTTTCAGCGTATGCTCCTAGAAACATATCTGGGAGAAAAAGAATGTCTTGATCTTTTGGTATAGCGTCAATCACTTTAAGTAAATTGCTCGAAGTACAACAATAATCGCTTTCTGCTTTTACTTCAGCTGAAGTATTAACATATGATACAACTACGGCTGAAGGATGCATTTCTTTCCATTTCCTGAGCTGATCCACTGTTATAGTATCTGAAAGGGAGCATCCTGCTTCTTTGTCTGGGATGAGGATTTTCTTATCTGGATTTATTATTGATGCGGTTTCTGCCATGAATCTAACACCACAAAAAACTACAATATCAGCACTTGTTTTTGAAGCAAATCTTGAAAGTTCTAAAGAGTCTCCTGTAAAATCAGCTATCTCTTGAATTTCTTGTATCTGATAATTATGTGATAGTATCACTGCGTTTAGTTCTCTTCTCAAAAAGTCTATCTCTTTAACTACATTGTTGATCTCTAATATCTGTTGCAAGACTCTATTTACAGGTGTAAAGTTGTTAAATAAAGGGAACTCGTTTACGGCAAACTTTGTCATTATAGGCTTGTTTCTTTACAAAAATCGCCATTAAATTAAGTTCCAATGATGACGCCTTTTGATGATAAGCGTTTGATCATTTCTAATGTTGATAATGCTGCAAGATAACTACTTCCTGGATTGTTTGGATGAGGCAAATTCTTAACAGTAATGTGTATCTCACCTGAGATTCCTTTGCAAAAAATTTCATGAATATTCTCTGAAATTCTTGGATCGGCGATTATTCTGACTTTCGTTTTTTTTGCCCCCAATCCTACTAAGCTCAATGTTGCTGCAACATTCACATTAGCTGGGAAAATCTTTACAGCTTCTAAAGCTGATCCCTCATATAATACAGTTGGTTCAGATAATCTGCCTATACCCATTTTTTTGCTTTTAAAATTTAAGTTCTTAAACGATTTAGGATTCTTTCGCGTGATTAATAGAACTTCTTCTAATCCAGCTCTTTTTGCTGCTTTTATTGCATCTACCCCCGCAATAGCTCCGGAGGCAATAAAGACATGCGATCCCGATCGCCTGGCTGTTTGTATTATATTTTTATATATTCCATTATCAAGTAATGCTCCTACGCTTAAAATTAGTAGATCTTTTTTACTTTCAAGAATTTTCTCTGAATATTGTTTGGCCGCTTCTTGTGAGGCCGCCTCGATGACTAAGTCTAGATCTTCAGTTTCTATAAATTCAGAGAATGTTTTGGCTCCTAAACATCTACTTTTTAACTGGGGTAACAAGTTATCCATTTGTTGTTGAGAAGAATCAAAAATTATTGAAAGTTTAACTCCGTCAATTACTCCTTCATCTATAGCTTTTGCTAAAGAACATCCAATCGCTCCGCAACCAATAATCCCCACCTTTAGACCTTGTTTAATACGGCGCTTGTATACCAACTATATTTCTTAACCTCAAAAACATTAAAAATGATTTTCTTAATTGTGTTTCGATTTCTTTACTTTTTTGTTTTTCTTTAATTCTAAGCTCATATCAATGGGGGCCGCTGAATTTGTTATTGATCCTAAGGAAATTACATCTACACCTGTAGAAGCATATTTTATTGCATTATCTGAATTAATACCTCCGGATGCTTCAATTATTATCTTTTCTCGACCCATTCTTTTCACTAATTTATCTATTGTTTTTTTAATATCTCTGGGCTCCATGTTATCCAACATAATAATATCTGCTCCTGACTCTGCTGCTTCTATTGCTTGATGTTCTGTGTTTACTTCTATTTCGATCTTCTGAGTGAAGCTCGAATTTGCTTTAGCTCTACTGAGCGCTTCTTTAATATTGCCCACTATTTGGATGTGGCTATCTTTAATCAGAATCATTGAAGATAAGTTGTTCCGGTGGGGGTCTCCTCCTCCAACTATCACTGCTTTTTTCTCAAATTTTCTAAGTCCTGGCAACGTTTTTCTAGTCGCAGCGATTTTCGTTGATAATCCAGCAGAATGTATTCGTGAGACAATGTTCTTTGTCACAGTGGCAATTCCACTCATATGCGAAATAAGGTTAATTAAAGTCCGCTCTAGTGCTAGAATCGATTTAGCTGAGCCTTTAAGTTCCAGCAGTTTTGCATCTTTAGAAAATTGTTCTCCATCTCTTATACATTTAGTTATGTTAACCCCCATTATTTTTGCCAAGAGGTTTGCTTCTTGAGCGCCTGCAAAAACTCCTGCTTCTTTTGCAATAATTGTAGCTGTGATACTTACATTGTTTGAAATAACACTGTTTGAAGTTGGATCATCACAAAACAGGTCTTCAAATAGGAATCGTTTTAGAATATCCAAGTCTGCCTCGTTATTAATATTGCTGAAACCATTATCTTTCATTATATCTCACTTTTTCCCATCTTCCATAGTTCATCTATGATTGACCCACTTATATTGTTCTCCTTACCTTTTTCATCTACTAGGATTCGTCCAGATTCTGTAAATTCTCCTATCTCAGTTGCTTGGACTCCATTTAGCTCTAATGTTTTTATTATTTTTTCTTTGCCTGCAGGATCAACAGAAACTAAAAGCGATCCCGAACTTATTAGGAATAATGGTTCTATCTTTTTTATCTTGCATATTGTCTTAGTCTCTTCAGCTATCGGAATTTTTTCTCTATAAATCTTGAATCCAATCCCTGATGCTTCAGCCATTTCGCTTAATCCTCCAACAACTCCGCCTTCAGTAGGATCATGCATAGAATGAACTAACCCCGTTCTAAAGGCTAAAATTGCTTCTTTAACAACACTTATCATGTTGAGTTGTTGAGCAGCTTTATTCAGCAATGATTTTGGTATTCCATCTGAAAACTTTTTTGATTTGGCGATTATTGATGTCCCCTCAATTCCGGCTGTTTTTGTCATTATAATGGCATCTCCTTTTTTAGCATCAGCTGTTGTGATATATTTTTTTGTTATAGTGTAGCATGTTGTGGTAACTATTGGCGAAGATAATCCTTTCACTACCTCAGTATGCCCTCCTGTAACTGAGATTCCTATTTTTTTTGCGGCTCGATCTATATCCCCCGCTATTTTCTCCAAATCTGATTCAGTTGAACCTTCAGGTAAAAGTATTACCGATTGAAGAAACTTAGGACTAGCTCCTGAAGTTGCTATATCATTTGCTGAAACATTAACTGCATACCATCCGATGTCTTTCGAAACTCCAGTTATTGGGTCAGATGTGCATAATAAAAACAAACTATCCAGTTGAACTACTGAAAAGTTTCCTCCAATTTTTGGTTTTACCAATAATTTTAAAGAATGAGATCCTGATTTCTCTAGCACTATTGACTTTAGTATTTCTGGAGATACTTTTCCCAAAGGTAATTTCAAACGTCTTCACCCACCTAGTACAAATATTTAGTAAAAAAATGGTGCCCCCTGAAAACTTGTCGGTGAACAACTCATTTTTCTTCTGATATAATATGAATAGGGAGCGTATAAGTATATAATGTACACGGATCAAGATTGATTAAAATATAGATCAGTTCAAATCGGTGAGATAATTGTCGTCTTTACAAAGAGCAGCTCAAATAATAAAAGAAATTGAGCCTGAAGACCTACTTGTACTAAGAACGTTAGAGAAAGCCTTGGCATCCCATGAGATTACTCCTTTAGATTACATGTTAAAAGTATCACACCTGCATAAAACTGAACTGAATTATCGATTAAAAAGACTTGATGATTTTCACCTCATCTCTTGTGTCTCCAAAGGGGCTATCCTTTATGCCGCCGGTCTAGACGCCATCGCTCTTAATTCACTTGTGAAACGTAACCTCATAAGCGCTTTAGGGCCATCAATAGGTGTTGGTAAAGAATCAGATGTTTTTGAGGTCGTAGGTGAAGATAAAACTTATGCTGCAAAAATATTCAGGATTGGGCGAACAAGTTTCCGTGATACTCGAAGAAAGAGATCTTATGTTTCTCTCACTAAACATCATCATTGGCTTAAGATCTCTATAGCCGCAGCTAAAATTGAATATAAATCGTTAACCGATCTTTTAGAAAAAGGTGTTTCTGTCCCAAAGATAATAGCTCGAGAAAGGCATATTCTTCTTATGAAGCGTATAAACGGAACTCTACTGGCTTACTGTAAAAAGTTAAAAGCGCCTAAGAAAACATTATTATCTATCATTAACAATATCCGATTATCGTTTCTCGACGCAGGGTTAGTAAATAGTGATCTTAGTGAATACAATATTATTTGTAATAATTCAAAAATATGGTTGATAGATTGGCCCCAAACAGTTCCTGCTAAACATCCAAACGCATCTATGCTTCTTGATCGAGATGTATCAAATATTCTGCGATTTTTTAAAAAAAGGTTTGGGGTTGAATGTCATCTGGACTCTGCGTCTTTCTATGTACGAGGACGGTCCGATACTTTGAATATAGATTAAGTACTAGATCAAAATTTATGTAAGCATGTATATTATTACTTGTTTTTCTCATTGAAGTAGGGTAATACATATTTTCCAAGTAGGTTAACCGATTCCTCAGGGTCAATCCCGAGAGGCGCACCGATTGATATATGCTTGCATCTCAATTAACCTCAAGTTAGGAAATAGGGTGTTATATTGATAAGTTTTCTTAATCAATCGGTATATTTTTTTTAAAAAAAGTTATCATGCTGTTTTTATTATTCTAAACCTTGTTATATTCTAGAAGCTGAATTTATCTCGACTATTTCTACGTCTGGATAAAAAATGCTGAACTTGATAATTTTTCTACTTAAATGCGTTTTTGCCCTATAGCATTTTCACGTTTTATGCTATAGCCTATCCTCTATCTTAATAAAAAGGACGTTGTTACCTCTAATTATTACTTTTCCGAAGTTAGCTGAAAGTGTACCTGATGAATATTCCTCTGTCTCTGAAAGTATCACATTCATATAAGCATCAACGTTTGTCATTTTACCCCTATATTCTAAATCGCTCTTCAATCTAACAGTAACAGATTTGTTTACGGCTCTTTGTAAGCTCTGTAAAGGTTTTTTAGCAGTTTGTGACAAAATTCATCTTCCACCTTGAATATTGCATATTGATGTAGTTTGCATTGTTAAAAACCTTACTAGTGATTTTGTGAAAATGCCTTAATTAGGTCTCTAGGCGTTAAAATACCTGCCAGTTCTTTTCCTCTAAATATAGGTAACCTTCGAATATGGTTTGATACCATAATGTATGCTGCTTCTTGCATATCTGTTCCAAGAGGCGCCGATATGAGGGGTGAAGATGATACATAGCCAACTTCGGTTGAATAATCAATCTCCTTAGGCAGCACTTTTGTCATAAGATCTCTTTCTGCAAAAATACTGATCGGTTTTCTCTTTTTTGTAACTATTATGCTCCCCACGTGCTCTTGACTCATCAGTTCTACGGCCTCCAATATCGTTGAGTTCTCTTCTATTGTGATAACGTTCTTCGACATTACTCCTTGTGTACCTATCGCCGTTCTTTTTTCTTTGCTAATCACTTGAATTAAATCTGCAGGTGTCACAATTCCAACCATTTTGCTTTTTTTGATGACTAATAACCTTTTTTTCTCCCTCATAATCTTTGCGGCTTGAACAATACTTGTCCTGTAATCTATCTCTCCATAAGATAGAGACATCACCTCCAGAATTAACGTTTTCTCCAAAGGTTGACCAACAGCTAAACATCTTGAGATGATGTCGAATTCGCTGATAAATCCAATTGGTCCCGCTGTGCCTTCAACTACTACACATCCTATGTGTTTTTTACCCATAATTTTGACTGCTTCTTTAACTGTGCTCTCTAGGTTAATTGTTATCACTTTTTTCGTCATAATACTTTCAACGGTTGAAGCCAAATCACTATTCTAAAACTCACAATATACTTTCTTACTCATAAAGATAACTGGTGTAATTTATTCAGTAGTATTTTGTAAAATGACGCACGTAAATTATATCTAATGTCAATTATTCTTATCTTGAGTTTGAAAAAACTATCGTTCATAATTTTTAGTCATCTATTTTGAATGCTTTATATGACTCTCCAT
>Ga0187827_10000615_pt1 | contig 55815 bp, 55 predicted proteins | sample ETNtaG_39_FD_167969 | JGI IMG/M metagenome (GOLD analysis project Ga0187827, IMG submission 167969) | Marine microbial and viral communities from oxygen minimum zone, Eastern Pacific Ocean - ETNP2014_SV_150_PacBio MetaG (Illumina Assembly) | ecosystem: Environmental > Aquatic > Marine > Hypoxic...
GCCAACGCGCCGCCAATCAAATCTTTCCCTTCATAATGTTGCCACAATTATTCTTGGCCGGTGTCTTCACACCAATCCAGAATCTACCCTGGCTGCTAGACATCCTGTCTCGTATATCTCCTATGCGGTACGCGGTTGATTTAGCGCGTGGCATGTTCTATACCAATTCTCCAGAGTACCAATCAGTAGTTCTATCACACCCATTTTTCAATCTAACAGTGATATTTATCTCATTCGCAGTGTTCGTAAGCGCAGGGACCTGGTTGTTCGTCCGACATGAGCGCGATCAGTAAAAACTCCGTGTATGCATTATACGGAGGCTGTGATGCATACCACTATACGCAATCCGTACGCAGGACGCTAGAGCAATGAAACGTTGCGCGGCAACTTGACCGTATTTAATAGCAGACGCGTTTCGGTCAATGTACACCCCCCCATGACCAAGACCGATTAACTGATGCACCGCTGGCCTTGCGGCGCTCCCTGCGGGGTAAAGTAAAGCGCTTTCGGAAGATTGTTGCTGGTAGATTAGTTGTGTGGAATAACGGCCTCGCTACGTAGGCCCCGCGAACACACACCGCCAATTCTCGCAGCCGATTTTCCGGTTCTTATGTATTTCATAGGAATCAGCAGCGTTTTGTTAACCGTGCGCGGCTATCATGACCCTAACTGAGCGCTCAGTAAAACTATGACGGAGGTGAACATCATGACAAGTTTAGTGCGTTACCGACCCTTTCTGCCCATGCGGGGTATCTTCGATAGCTTTCTGAATGACGGCTTCTTTGCGCCGCAATCGGAAGCCTTCGCGGATCATCTGGACGTGGACGTCGAGGAGAGTGAGGACGAATATGTGCTTACTGCCAGCGTTCCTGGCGTGACGGCGGAAGACCTTTCCATCGAGGTTGAGGATGGAGTGGTATCGATTTCCGCGCAGGTGTCGTCCGAGAAGGAAACGGACAAGAATGGCTACCTGGTGCGGGAGCGGAAAATGGGCGGTTTCAGGCGGCGGTTGCGACTGCCCGCCGTGCTGGAGGCAGGAGAGGCCTGCGCCGCCCTAGAGAACGGGGTGCTGACACTGACTCTCCCCAAAGCCGCAGAAGCCAAGCCACGGCGCATTGCAGTAGGGGTGCGGTAAATCTGGTAACACCGGACAAATAAAAGCGACCCGAACGGGTCGCTTTTATGCTGCGCACCGGCGGGTTATTGGTCGCCCGGGGCGGGTAGATCCACTTTATCTTCCAGCCAGTACCGCGCTGCCTGCATGGCATCTTCGAGGCTGCCCGCGGCCAAACCCTCGACAAGGCGCTGCAATTCTGTGGTGTCTATATCGGTGTATTCGCTGAGCGCATTCCTCATCCGCTCCGCACAGCGTGGGAGATTCAGGAACTGCTTCACATCACGGCGCAGGCCCATCAAATCTGGCAGTAAGGGCAACCAGCTTTCCTCTTTTTTGATGGCTTCCATATAACGCTCCGCCAACGACTTGACTTCATCCGTCAGTTTGCGCATGGCCTCTGCGCTGCACGGGTCGGGGGCCGGGGTAGGCGTAGGGGTTGGAGTCGGCACCGCGGTGGGCGCGGGTATTAACAGGTTGCTGAGCGGCGTGCAAGCGATCGCCAGCGTGCAAATCACTGCGAGATAAAAGCATATTCTCTGCATCAAGTCACCTTTGCGTTGCGATTTCAACGTGATGAACGCGCGGTTCAAACTGCGGGCAGCCTGCTAGCATGGCAGCAAGAAGCTTGCCAGCCGACAGTGCCAATCTGACATTTGTTTGCAAACGATGTGATTAATGTTGCTGGCAAAGCGCACTCTCCTGCGGTAAACTGATGACGATGGAAATAGCTTCTCTTTTCAACACACAAGGAGGTTAGCATGCCTGCAAATGAGTCGGTGCGCAATTGGATGACAGCCGACCCGATCGCGGTCTCTGCGGACACGTCGCTGCCCGAAGCCGACAAGTTGATGGAGGAACACAATATTCGGCGGCTAACGGTGATGAAGGGCGACGCACTGGTCGGTATCATCACGCGAGGTGACGTGCGCGGCGCAGATGCCTCGGACGCCATTTCGTTGAGCATCTGGGAGTTGACGCACCTTCTAAACTCGCTGGCCATGAGCGAGGTGATGAGCAGGCCCGTCGTCAGTGGCGAGCCGGAAATGACGGTGGGCGCAGCCGCCTGGCTGACGCTGGGGATATATCCGCGACCTACCCATTACAGCAAATGCAGGAAGCGTTCGAGGCCGCTCTAGACTTGAGCGCATATCGTATTGCAGTCAACCCTTGGTTAAAGATACTTGGCATCACAAGAGCCGGGTCTCTTTTTCATGACCTCAATTGATTGAATGGGCAACATGCGAATTGGCATTGGCGAATGGTGGGCGTCGGGTGCAGCAGTAGCCTTCGCAGCCGGGAATGTGCTTACACGCGTGGCTGCCGTTGAGGGCGATCCGTTGGCTGGAACGGTGATCCGGGTGATTCCGCTGGCAGCGTTTGGGCTTGTAATGATGGCCCTGCGGCAGGAAAGTGTGGTGCAGCTGCTGCCAAGGAGGGCCGAGTTCGTCGGCTGGCGCATCCTTGGGCTGATCGTCATTTACGGGATCGTCATTGCGCCGCTGGCCCACGTGTGGCTCTTTCTAGCATTCCGTTACGGTGGGATTCTTGTAGCAGTGCCACTCTTTTCGACCTTCCCGCTGTTAGGAGCGCTGCTGGCCGTTCCGTTTCTGGGCGAGAGGTTCAACCGCCGGATTGCCGCCGGCATCATTTTCACCTCGATCGGCATTACGGTGCTTACGTACGGCCAGCATGTTGGCGAACCTGTGTCAGCCCAGTGGCAACTCGGCGCGCTATATGGATTGCTAACAGGCCTTGTTTGGGCTATCAGCAGCAATGTCGGTAGCTACCTCCTCCGGCGCGGGACCAGTATCTTCACATTGATCGGGATAACAATTTCGATGTCGGCGCTGGTTCTGACGTTGATTTTGGCGGTGGATACCCGGCTCGCGGCCTTTGGGAGCTTTTCAGCGTCGGCATATTGGTTGTTGCTGTTATCCGGATTGTTTCTCGGCGTGGCCCAGTATTGTCTCTTTAAGGCATTTCAACTTACGTCGATTGCGAGCGCGAGCACTGTCAAGGTTTTGGATATAGTGGTCGCCTCCGCAGTTGCAGTACTTTGGTTGGGTGAAACCATGAATGTTCCGATCGCCGTCGGCATCCTTCTCATTGTTGGCGGCATTGTCGTCGTCCAGTTGGTCAAGGCGGCTAATCCGCAACCCGCACCTCAACGAAACGATTAGATGAAGAGCAAAGCATTCGAGGCCAACAGAGATTCTCATGACTATGCTGTCTTTGAAGGCGGGGAGGACTACCGTGGATTGCGGAATGCGGGGCCTGTAGGCACGCCCGCACCAGATTTCACGGCGATATTGTCCGGCTCGGGCCAACCCGTTAAATTGAACGACTAGTGGCGGAATAGCTTTCTGCTCGTTGAATTCGGTTCGATCACTTGACCATATTGGGGGCCGGCGGCGCCGTCCACCGAGTCCCTCATATCGGCATGCGCCGACAGGGGTTTTACCTTGGCCTCGGTGTATGTGCGCGAGGCCCATCCGGGTGTAAACTACTCGGCAATTCGCAGCCTAAAGCAGAAATTGGCCCACGCTAGAGTTTTTCGGGAGAAGTTTTCTGTTCAGCGTTCGATCCTGGTGGATGATGTTTCAGGCAGTGGTCACCAGCAATATGGTTTGCTACCGAACATGGTCTGTCTGGTCAACCGCGCATGCCGGGTAAACTTTCGTGCCGACTGGAAAGATGAGCCACCGGTCAAGATGACATTCGAACATGTGTTAGCCTCCTGCGCCCAACGCAAGGCAGGCCGCGGCTATTTCCGTACTACGCCGAAATCGCTGGGTATTGGCGGCATGAGATTGAAGGATTTAATTAGGGCTTACGCTTTGCGGGTCCACAAACTGTGGATGACTCTAATAGCGCCATACAGCGCTGGGTCAAGCAGTCACGGACGGAAGGCAGAGTTGCGCTCGACGAAGATTGATTGGTCATGAGTTCTTCAACTCTGTTGCTCGGAATTGATGTGGGCACAACCAGGACGAAAGTAGGCGCATTTCATTTGGATGGCCATCTCGCCGCTGCAGCCGCAAGCGATTACCCACTTCAGTTCAATGCAAATGGGGCTGCCGAGCAAGACCCACTTGACTGGTGGGGTGCTACGAGAGAGGCAATTGGTGCAGTACTGTCACAGGTCGCCGCAGCCGAAATCATCGGCGTCTCTGTTGGGGGGCAGGGGCCGACTATGGTTGCACTGGATGGTGCTCTTAGCCCGGTGGGTCCCGCCCTTACTTGGATGGATCGCCGGGCCGCAACCGAAGTTGGCGAGCTCAACGTAAGGATCGGACATTCGCTGCCAGCGCATGCCTTTGTCCCTAAAGTGATGTGGCTACATCGGCACCGTCCAGAGGTCTACGCAAGCTCACGCTGGTTCTGCCAAGCATGGGACTATGTCGCCGCGCAACTGTGTGGGTTGCTGTCGGCGTCGATGTCGCCCGCGATCGCGCCTTGGGATGAAGACACACTGGCAGCCTCGGAACTTGACCGTGAAAAATTCCCGCCCCAACGGCTAATGGGCGAGCGGATTGGCTCAGTCACGCCAGCAGCCGCCGCAGCAACCGGGCTACCGGAAGGCATTCCTGTAGTGGGCGGTATTAGCGATTACTACGAGAGCGTGATCGGGGTGGATGCACTAAGACCGTCCATCGCCTGTGATACGGGCGGCACCTCCCAAAGCCTTAACCTCTGTTGGGATGCAGCTCTGCAGGTGCAGGGCGCTTTCTGTCTGCCGTCGTTTGTGGAAGGGCACTGGTATATCGGAGGGCCAGCCTCTACGACAGGCAAGGCCTTTGAATGGTGGCGGGATCAAGTTCTGGAATCAGGATCAGATAGTGCAACCTTGCTCGAGGCGGCTGCATCCGTCTCTCCGGGTAGTGAGAGCCTCCTTTTCCTGCCTTATCTGTCCGGAGAGCGGACTCCACTCTGGGATCCGCAAGCCCGCGCAGTGTTTTTTGGCCTATCGCTTCATCACACACGTGCGCATATGACCCGTGCTGTGGTGGAATCAGTTGCCTATGTACTATGTCACATCATCGAACGAATTGAAACCGCCGGCGGTGGGGTGCACGAAATCCATTGCTGTGGGGGACAGGCCAAGAGTGACTTATGGAGCCAGATCAAAGCCGACGCCACGGGAAAACGCGTGATCGTCCCGGAAGTAAGTGACGCCGCCATGCTAGGAGCAGCCATCATTGCTGGTGTCGGGGTCGGCGCGTTTGGCGATTTTATCATTGGAGCGGCACAGATGGTGCGGCCCCGGAAATTCCTCGAGCCGGACGAAGCCAATCATGAACGCTATCGCTCCATCTTTTCGGTTTACCGTGACCTTTATCCAGCATTGCGCCCATTCTACAAGCGCACTGGTGAGCTCGTTGACCTGTTGTGATTATTGACGCATTTGCCCATCTTTATCCTCGGGCGTATGTAGACTTTCTAGAGCGCATGGATTTGCCCATGCCGATATATTTCCGGGATCACCCGACTTTTACCGACCCTGCTGCCCGGGTGGCCGAACTGGATCAGTTGGGTATCGACATGCAAGCGCTAGCCGTCGGCACGCCGGCTTTCGATGAGCTTTTCAGCCCTGAACAGGAAGTACAAGCGTTGGAAGCGGCGAGAATTGGCAATGACGGAATTGCCGCCAGCACTGCACGCTATCCGGGAAAATTCATTGGAATCGCAACGCTGCCTCTATTGGGCTTGCAATCTATTGAATCAGCGCTGCTAGAGCTTGACCGTGCAGTCAACCAACTTAACATGGCCGGCATACAACTCTACACTGATGTGAACAGCCTGCCACTCGATCATCCAGCGCTATTTCCGATTTACGAAAAGTTGATCGAACATGATCTGCCGATTCTCCTGCATCCCAAGAGTGGTGATTACAATACGCGTACAAATGATTATCTCCTCTGGCTCACGTTTGGCTGGCCCTTCGAGACGACGTTGGCGATGTCGCGCTTGGTCTATTCTGGAGTCTTAGATAAATATCCCCGGCTCAAAATCTTGACCCACCATCTGGGCGCACTCGTACCACATATGGCTGCTCGGATTGAAGGAGTCACCTACACACTGCAACGGGTAACAGATTGGTCGCTTCCTAAGCCGGTGCTCTCTTACTTCAAACAGTTTTACGGGGATACGGCCGTAAATGGATATAAGCCGGCTCTGGAGTCCGGTTACGAGTTTTTTGGCGCCGAACATATTATGTTCGCGACTGATGCTCCCTTCGTGCCCGTAGGGCCACAACTTGCGGCCATTCAAGACTGGGACGTACAGGTCAAACAAAAAGAACAGATTCTTGGCACGAATGCCAGGAGGTTCTATAACGTCTAGGGTGCGCTGATGTCGAGCAAAGCACACAATGTTTCTCGGCTTTCCCGCATTCGATATCCAGAGGTGCAGCGGATGGACTTGATTGACACGCTTCCAGGCTACGCATCTTCGCGTTTATAAAATGGGTGATTTCACGCTAATGTTTCTGGGCAGCGGTGATGCCTTCGGCAGCGGTGGCCGTTTTCAGACCTGTATGCTCGGCATCGCTGGCTCGACCCGTTTCTTGATTGACTGTGGCACGTCAGCGCTCATCGCGCTGAAAGCCCGCAAAATCGATCCGGCCGCCATCGACATTGTTCTTATCACCCATTTGCACGGTGACCACTTCGGAGGGTTGCCATTTTATCTCATCGATGCACGCTTTATTTCAAAACGCACCACACCGCTCATGCTTGTCGGGCCGCCTGGCCTGGAGTCCCGATTGCGGGCTGCGATGGAGGTCTTCTTTCCGGGCTCCTCGGCATCTTTGGACGCTATCGCGGTTCAGATTTCCGAATGGGAATCTGGCTGTACGCAGAAGCTTGGCCCGTTGACAGTGACGCCGCGCTTGGTTGCGCACGAAAGCGGTGCGCCGCCGTTTGGGCTACGCATTGAATATGGCGACAAGTTGCTGGCATACTCGGGCGATTCGGAGTGGACTCCAGCGTTGCTAGATGTGGCGAGCGGAGCGGACCTGTTCATTTGCGAGTCCTGTTTTTATGATCGCAAAATTAAGAATCATCTTGACTATCAGACGCTCTTAGTACACCGAGATGAATTTGATTGCAAGCGCTTGATCTTGACGCACTTTAGCGATGAAATGTTGGATCGACTGCCGGAATTGGAGAATGAATACGCTGAGGACGGATTACACGTGACGATATAACGTGATGCTCAGGATACTGACTTACAACATTCTGGATGGCGGCGGTAATCGCGAAGCCCTCCTTTTGGAAGTGTTGCGGGCCAAAGCTCCAGATGTTGTGATCTTACAAGAGGTATTTGAAGCCGGATTACTTGCAGAGTTTGCTACGGCGATGGGGATGCATTACTTCTTTGCAAAGGGGAACAGTATTCGCCACCTGGGGTTGCTCAGTCGCTATCCTATCCGGAGCCCGCGCAGTCACAATCCGTTCCCCATCCGCTGTGCGATTCTGGAAGCCCAAATTGAACTGGAAGCCGGCCCGCCATTGCAGATAATCGGTATTCATCTGGCTCCGTTTGTCGCTTGGTACCGCGAGATCTGGCGCGCGCTCGAACTCAGAATCATCTTGCGATTGGCAAGCCAATACGCAAATAAACCGCTCTTGATCGCCGGCGACTGCAATGCAATTGCGCCCAACGATCGCGTGGAATGGGTCGATTCGATCCCGCCGTGGCTAAAGTGGATGTTGCGCTTACAAGGCGGGCGAGTGTTCCATGTCGCCATTAGGCGCATATTGACCGCCGGCTACACTGACAGTTTTCGCTATGTTCACCCGGCTGTAGATGGCTTCACACTGCCAACGCCTGAACCCCATGCTCGCCTGGACTACATCTTCGTGAACGATCATCTAAGACCAAAGCTGCAAAACTGTGAAGTCGTTCGTGATGTGCCGGATGTCGATCGCGCTTCCGACCATTATCCGGTCTTTGGTGAATTCGTTTTCTGAGTCGCTTCAAACCTGCAAAGTCACACATCAAAGTTTGTATTGTTTTTATTTGTTTGACAAATGAAGTTAGGTCATGTATAAATTGGGCAAGATCAGATTTGTTTCCATCTCGCATAACTAATGCGCTTAGAACTTGCATCCTACCAGGTCAATAGGATCGCCTTCGGCGGACAGACACAGTTCGTGGATGATTCGTTGGAGATTAACCGGGCTGCTCTCGCGGAAATTCTTGGGAGAGATTCGGCGATTGCCGGCGTCGAGATCGAAATTGCCCATCCTGGCGACCCAGTCCGAATCGTCAACATTCTCGACAGCATCGAGCCGCGTTGGAAGGCATCTGGACATGGGCGTATCTTCTCCGGTTTTCTGGGCGCGCCGGATACCGTGGGCGCAGGGCGCACTCATCGTTTGGCGGGTATGGCCTTGATGGCTGCTGCGCGGCCGCCTGAGCCGACGACGGGTTTGCTGCAACCGCGCGAAGCCGTGCTGGACATGAGCGGCCCTGTCGCCTCCTATTCCCCGTTTTCCGAGACAGCCAACCTAGTGGTTACATTTCATCCAGCGGCCGGCGTGGACAATGCCGAGTTTGACAACGGATTGCGGTGCGCGAGTCTGCAAGCCGCCGAGTATCTAGCCCAGGCCACCGACGGGGGCACCCCCGACGAGATGCAGACCCTGCAGCTCGACGAGACTGACGAGGCTTTACCGCGTATCGCCTACCTGTGCCAGGCACAATCGCAGGGCATTTACTCTGATACCTACCTCTACGGCAAGCCCATTTTCGACATGGTGCCCACCATGATCCACCCAAATGAAGTACTGGACGGTGCACTGGTGAGCGGCAACTATGTCTACGGCTGTTTTAAGAATCCCACCTACCTACATTGCAACAACCCGGTCATTCAAGCGTTATATGCTGAGCATGGAAAGAGTCTCAATTTTGTCGGCGTCGTTTTGTATCGTGGGCATAACTATACTCAGGCGGAGAAACACCGTGCGGGCCATTATGCCGCCAAGCTGGCAAGTTTTCTGCGGGCTGATGGAGTTGTCCTCACTGGAGAAGGCGGCGGCAACTCGGCAATAGATATGTTCATCGCGCTGCAGGAATGCGAGCGCCTCGGCATGAAGACAACTGTCATCACATATGAGTTGGGCGGGCCGAAAGGGCAGGATTTCCCGCTCGTGCACAGCGTGCCGGAAGCTGACGCCATCGTGAGTGCGGGCAGCGTGGACAAGACCATTGGGCTGCCGGAAATGCCGGTCGCTCTCGGCGGTTCCTCTTATGCAGATACGGGCGAACCGGCAACGAAGGCGCGCGAGGTGTTGTTCGATCACCTGTATTGCGTGGCCAATCAGCTTGGAGCGGGCAATATGATGGCGGAAGCTGTTTAGCGTTGCCGATTCATTTGGGCGAGCCGTTTTCGTTCGATCAGACACTCGAACAGACAGGCTCCCACGAGACGGGCACGGACAAAATACGCACCCGCGTCGCAATTGTCGGTGCGGGATTGGCCGGGCTGACGTGTGCATATCGATTAACTAAGGATAGCCCGCGCACGCTCAGGCGGTGCGACCTGGTCTTGCTGGAACGGGAGACTTGTCCGGGCGGGCGCGTCCGCAGCTTGCGTGTGAACGACGTAGTGCTTAACTTGGGCGCGGTAGCATTTCAGCCTGAACATTACCAAAGTTATATGGCTTTGCTCGTGGAACTCGGCCTGGATGCCCGCGTGACCAGTATCCCGCGCCGGCGCATGGCCTTCGGCTATGGTGAGGCGGTGGTGTGCGCCGACAACTTATCTTTGTTCCGCGATGTGTTGTGCAGCGCAGGTGGGCGCGGGTTGTTCTCGGTACACGAATATTTGCAGTTGCTGCGCTTCTATTTTTTTCAGCACCGGATCACAGCGCCAGATCGCGAATCTGCATTTATGGAACTGCACGAGATTTCAGTAGCTGAGTGGGCACGCGGCTTCGGGTTCGACGAGACTTTGCAGCGCAAGTTCGTTCGACCGCTCACGCACTATTGCTTCAAAGGTCCGGAAAAGGTCTCGGCTGCGTTTGGTGTGTTTCTGCTGGCATTCAATTTAGGGCGGCCCGCGAATCTTGCCGGTGGCTTCGGGCAACTTACCGATGCGCTTGCATCTCGATTGGCAGATTTGCTTACAATTGGCGTGGCAGTGATCCGGGTGGAGAGACGACTGGATGGTTTTTGCTTGACCTATCGGCAATCGGGAGCAGAAAAGTGCTTGCACGCAGAACATCTGGTGCTGGCGGTTCCTGCGAACGTAGCCGCCACATTGATGCCCGAGATGAGGAATAAATCCGCGCAAGTGAACTACGGGGATGGCAAGGCAATGATCGTGGCCGGGAAATTGAAGCAGGATGTCGATCTACACATGCACGTGAGAGTGGGCAATGCAGGAGAAGTGATCTACGGCGGTGAAGTCCAGCAAGATGGCGCAGGTCGACATTTCGCGAACGTACTGACGTATACTGGGGATGGTGCGCAGGAAGCTGTCGCAGCTCAGTTTCAGGATGGTCGAATGGAGATCATCACTAAGTACGATATGTGTCCGGCAGTGGCCGCACCGCAGCCGGGCCAGCAGCCGCTTCCAATCGAATGGGGCGATGGGTTGTTCCTGGCAGGAGATTGCACCGGCCTGTTTCCATCTCAGGAAGCAGCGGTCAGTAGCGGTGAACAGGTTGCCGGATTGTTGCAAGGTTACTTAAATCATGGCTGAGAAAATTCGCGTTGTTCATTACATCAATCAGTTCTTTGCAGGGTCAGGGAGTGAAGAACAAGCCGGTTTGCCGCCGGAGCGTCGCGATGGTGCGGTCGGCCCAGGAAAAGCTTTTGTGCCGGTCCTGGGTGGTGATGCTGAGATCGTTACCACGCTAGTCTGCGGTGACGATTACTTTAGCGATCAGCCAGACGAAGCAGCGGATGCGCTCATTGACCTGATCGCTGCAGACCCTCTGGATGTGCTCATCGCGGGACCAGCGTTCAACTCCGGTCGCTATGGCATGGCGTGTGGCAAGGTATGCCAACGTGTGCAGGAAAGGTTGGGCATTCCGGCTGTGACCGGTGTCTCGCCGGAGAATCCAGCTGCGGATGTGTACACTGCCTATATCTATGTCGTCCCCACGGGTGATACGGCAGCCAAGATGCGGGATGCAGTCCCCCCAATGGCGGCGTTGGCCTTGAAGCTGGCGCGTGGCGAAGAACTGGCTACCCCAGATGCCGATAATTACTTTCCCCGGGGCCGGCGCAGAAATAAATTTGTTGAAGATTTCGCAGCCGTTCGCGCCGTGACAATGCTCCTTAAGAAAGTGCGTGGCGAGGTGTTCGAAACCGAGTTGCGCATCCCAAGTCTCGACCGCGTGCCGCCAGCGCCGAAATTACAAGAACTTGAAAATGCTCGCCTGGCTGTGGGAACCGAGGGGGGCACCGTGCCGATGGGCAATCCTGATCATATTGAAGCTGTACGAGCTACCCATTGGGCTCAATATCCCTTCACTGGAGAGGCTGCCTTGCAAGTTGGAACATACGAGTCTGCGCATGGCGGTTACGATTCCCGCTATGCGAATGCAGACCCCAACCGCATGGTGCCCGTGGATGGGATGCGCGCACTTGAAAAGAAGCAGGTCTATCGTGAACTTTACGAAAACTTCTTCTCGACGGTGGGTTGCGGTATGCCCATCGCAACCGGCACGGAGATCGGACATGCCATAGCCCAGGCAATGAAAGAAGAGGGCATCGAGGGCATTGTCCTCACTGCCACTTGAGGGACGGGTACGCGTTGCGGTGCAACGCTCGCAAAGGAAATCGAACGGGAAGGACTCCCGGCAGCCCTTATTACCTCCATGACCTCGGTTGCCTTGTCAGTCGGCGCCAATCGGATCGTCAAAGCGGGGCGCATTCCACATCCAACCGGCGATCCGACGAAAGATCCTGAACACGAGTTGCAATGGCGGGAGAAGGTCGTCGAGACCGCCCTCGGAGCCCTTGCGACATCCATCGATGAACAAACAGTATTTGAGGTGTAAGGAGGAAACCGGTGGCGACGCAGGATCATATAGTCATTGAGCAGCTAGACAAAATATTTACAACTGGAAGAGGCGAACGACAGGTTCAGGCTTTAGATCGGCTCAGTCTGAAAATACCTGATGGTCATTTCTTTTCTGTACTCGGCCCGAGTGGCTGCGGCAAGTCTACGTTGTTACGAATCGTCGGTGGCCTCATCGAGCCCACTGCCGGAACCGTTTCAATCGGGAATGGATCGGGTCCACGCGAAGCGCAGCGCGGGAAGGAAATCGGCTTTGTTTTTCAGGAACCCGGCCTCTTGCCATGGAAGACGGTTACTGGAAATGTCGAAACTGCCCTGGAACTTAATAATAAAGCGAATCGACCAATTCAGAACACAACGCAGGAAATGCTCGAACTGGTCGGGCTGGAAGCCTTTGCAGATGCGTATCCCTATCAGCTCTCTGGTGGTATGCAACAAAGGGTGGCAATCGCACGTGCTCTCTGTTTCGACCCGCGACTGTTGCTTATGGACGAGCCCTTTGGGGCGCTGGATGCGATCACACGCCAAATGATGCGCTACGAATTGTTGCGCATCTGGGAACGCGCACAGAAGACCGTCATGTTTGTCACGCACAGCATACCTGAGGCCATTGTTGTGTCGGATGCCGTCGCCGTCCTTTCCCCCCGGCCGGGTCGTCTGCGTGGAGTGGTCGAGATCGATATGCCGCGACCGCGCACAGAGGAGATGGAACGCAGCCAGGTGTTTCTCGAATATGCCGATCAGCTAACGCGGCTTCTACGTGAAGGAGACGACCATGGAACAAGCCACTGAATTTGTCCAGACACCGGCAATTTCGGCCTCCGCGCGCATGCGCAGGCGCCTGCGCACATTCGCGGAAGTTGTGTTACCCCCAACGATCTTCTTTGGCCTCGCTATTACCGCCTGGCAGGTGTACGTCACCGTCAAGGAAATCCCGACCATCATTATGCCGAAGCCCTCAGAGATTCTAGCAAGGTTGCTGGAAGATCCACATTACTTCTTCATCGAGAACGGGATGGTCACGTTCACCGAAGCCTTATCTGGCTTCGTTATTGGTTCAATCGCTGCTTTGATGCTGGCCGTCTTCCTCGCCCGCTCGCGCGCGCTGGAAAGAAGCATTTTCCCGCTGGCCGTCGTCATTCGCGCGACGCCGCTGATCGTCATCGCGCCGCTACTGATCATCTGGTTTGGCTACAGCATCTATCCCAAGATCATCATGGCGGCTCTGTTGTGTTTCTTTCCAGTTCTGGTCAACACAATCATCGGCCTGCGTTCGGTCAGCCCGACCTCGCTGGAGTTCTTTCACAGTGTCGCCGCTAGTGAGTGGGAGATCCTTACCAGGTTGCGCGCGCCGCACGCCCTGCCGTATGTGCTCTCGGCTTTCAAGACAGCCGTCACGCTATCCGTCATTGGCGCTGTCGTCGCGGAGTGGTCAGGAGCTGGCGAAGGTTTGGGACGCTTGATCTTCTGGCAGGCCTCCCTCCTGAATCAGCCCTCCGTCTTTGCGGCGATTGTCGTGCTGGCCCTGATGGGTGTGGCGCTCACATTGATGGTCGCTTGGCTTGAAAAAATACTGCTCTTCTGGCACGAATCTTCGCTGGTTGGCTAGGCGAATGTCTGCCAATTGACGGGGGCCAAGCAGAAGTAAAGGAGGTAGTTCAGTTCGAAAGATATTCTGCGAACGATTTACTTCAGCTTTCACGCTGTAGTTTCCAACTGTATTTGTCTTGTAATCAAGCAAGGAGGAGGAAAGTGAGTAAAAAACATGGTTGACGTAATCTGTTGCTGATCGTCTTGGTGCGTACAGCCTTTCCCGCGAGCACGGAGTGATGGGAAATCAAAATGTGAAGACGGAAGGAGATGAAGATAGAGAGGCGAAACTAAGGAGGTGATGCCAGCCCACACGGTTCAATCAGCAGTACATCACTGTATCGGAAAGCAGTTTGCAGAACGTGTCACTAAGGAGGGACAACCTACGATGAAGACACGCATGTTGCAGGTATTGAGTGTAATGATGGTACTGGGCCTGGTGCTATCGGCTTGCCAGCCACAGATAGTGGAAGTGGTGAAAGAGGTGCCGGTCGAGAAGATTGTTGAGGTGGAGAAGATCGTTGAAGTCGAAAAGGAAGTTGTCAAAGAATGCGATATTCCGCAAGAAATCATATTCCAGGCCGGTTTCCTGCCGCAAGGCAACATTAGCTTTGCTGCTGCCTACGTCGCCAAAGAACAAGGTTATTTCGAGGAAGTATGCCTGGATGTCACCATTGAGTTCGCTTCCCCTGGAAGTGGTGAGCAGTGGCAGCGTCTAGTTGGTAAAGATACCGAATTCACGACCAGCGCCGCCTCAAGTTTTGTGAGACAAATCGCTGGCACACCCGACTTGCCCTTTAGAGCCGTAACCCTGTTTGGCCACGAGGGCGATCACGGACTGCTGGTGCTGTCCGACAGCGGCATCTCGTCCATCTCCGACCTGGCTGGACTGAAAGTGGGCTTCAAGGGGGCCAGCCTGGCGCCGCCCTGGCTGGTAGCCATGCTGGATGCGGAGAGGATGACTCTTGACGATGTAGAGTTGATTCAGGTGGGCTTCGACCCGCGCGTTGTGTTGCCGGAATTCGGCGAGGGTCGTGTGGATGCATTGCAGGTCTACAAGTCGAACGAGCCAGACACACTCCAGCGAGCGGGCTATGACGTCACCGTCTTCAAGCCCGAAGACTCAGATGTGCACTTCTTGGGCCAGGCCTATGTCACTCACACGGACTACATCCGCGATGATCCTGAGATGGTGCGCGCCTTCGTCCGCGCGACAATGCGCGGGATGCAGTTCATCCTCGATCCGGCTAACAAGGACGTTGTGACCGACAATGTCATGGTTTATGCCGGTGAGGATGCCGACCGCGATCACAACGAGTTCATCTGGACGACGGAGGTCGAGTACGTGCAATCGCCCTCGACAGAAGAAATTGGAGTTGGCTACGCCAGCTACCAGCAGTGGGTGACCATGATGGACTACATGGTCTCGTTCGGTTCGCTGGAAGCGCAATTGGATGTCAGCGCCGTCTGGGACCAGCAGTTCGTCCAATCGATTTACGAGAACGGCGAGCTGATCTGGCCGTAAACACTTGAATCCCCTTGTCCTCCCCCAATAGATGCAGATGGCGAGGACGTGTAGGAACTCCAGTTTGATAAGAGTTCCTACTTCCCTTTCTCCCTCGCTTTAGAGGGAGAAAGGGAAGGGACTGAGGGGATGTAATGAATATTGAAGTATTGCTCGAACTCATACGTAAACGTCGTATGGTACGTCCCTATGATCGATAGCGGCCTGTTGAGCGCGCTGCAATTGAAAAAATTATCGATGTTGGCCCTGCGTGGGCGCCGCAAACGATGCCCGGAAGCTCGCGCTCGGACAGGCTCGGGGTATGCCACTCCGGGCAAGGACGCACTGGCGGACGGCACAGCTCTGATCGTGGAGTGTGGGGACCCTCCTCCTACGATGCGTGCCTACCCATCGTCAGCAGATGACAGCGTGACAGTGGCTGATCCGATGCATGCCTACTACGCCACGTTTGGCGCGACGCTTGAGAACCCCCATTCGGCTGCCGAAAGTCTCGGGCTGGGGGTTGTTTGGATTAGCCTGGACCCGGGCATGGAGCAGACCTTGCGCGAGTTAATCGCCATCCCGACCCAATTGGAGATGGTCTTCACCTGCCCGATGGGCACCGTATCGCAATCGTCCACAGTGCCAACCCACCGTACGTTGGAAGACATCGTGCACTGGAAAAAGTATGACCCTGCCCGGGAGCGCGATGAAGAACAAGATCAACACTGGCTCGAGGTAGAGCGTGTAGCAGGTTGGAAAGGTCGTTGAAATGACGATGGTCGACCCAATTCTGCTCTCTGTGCTGCGCAGGCGCTTCAAATCCATCACGGAGGAAATGGGCTTGACATTGCTGCGTACTTCTCGCTCGCCAATCCTGAGTGAAGCGCGCGATTTTGTTACCGGCCTCTTTGCAGCCAACGGCGATATGTTGGAGCAAACGGAATACATTCCGGTATTAGCTTTTGCTCTACAACCGGTGTGTAAAAAGATCGTCGAGTATTTCGGCGATGAGCTCTATCCGGGGGATGTTATCCTCCACAACGATGTCTATTCCGGCGGTAATCAGCTCGCCGATATCGCAATTTTCAAACCGGTCTTTTTCGAAGGAAACCTAGTCGCTTGGGCAGCCAGCAAAGGCCATCAGGCCGATGTCGGCGGGGCCGTTGCGGGTGGGTACAACCCCCAGGCGCGTGAAGTCTGGCAAGAGGGCTTGCGGATCCCACCGGTGAAACTCTACGAACATGACCAACTGCGCCGCGACGTTTGGGACTTCGTGTTCGCTAACATCCGCCTGCCGATTGTGCAGGACGATATCCGTGCGGAAATTGGGAGCTGTACCGTGGGTGCGCGCCGCATGGAGGAACTCTATACGCGCTACGGTCGGGAATGTATTGAACTGCATGTGCAAGCTCTCTACGCTGCAACCGAAAAACAAATGCGCGCCGAGATCGCCGCGATCCCCGATGGTGTGTACCGTGGCGAGAGTACGGCGTTCTATGATGCTGTGCGAGATGGCAGTGAGATGAAGATCGTCGTAACGGTGACAAAAGACAGCAATGAGATCCACTTTGATTACACCGGCACGGACCCGCAAACGCCCGGCTTCGTCAACGCGCCGCTGAGCACGACAATCTCCGGGCTATTACTGACTTTTCTGATGCTTATTGACCCCGATATTCCTCACAATGCCGGTCTGATGCGTCCCATCCATGTGCGTGTCCCCGAAGGCTGCTTTCTCAATCCGACATATCCAGCAGCAACTACATTTGGGAACAGCCTGACCGGTCCGCATTCTGATGCTCTCTTCCGGGCATTGTCTCAAGCATTGCCCGAGCGTGTTACAGCAGGCTGGAATAGGATGCTGGCGTGTAACATTGTCGGCTGGGACTCGCGCCATGAGAGGCGCTTTGTGGACATTCTTTTCCTGTCACAAAAAGGTGGTTCAGGTGCAACCCAGGGTGTGGATGGTTATGACCACATTGGCTTAATCAATTGCGCGGGCGGCATTTTGGCGCAGGACTATGAAATGCTCGAAGTGCAGACGCCCAACTTTTTATTACGCCATGAGTACTGGCCAGACTCCGGCGGACCGGGGCAATGGCGAGGCGGACTGGGCGTTGTCACGGAGATGGAATTGGGTGGCAACGAGAATACAGCAATTATTTACGGTGATGGTACCAATGAAGAAGCACGCGCATTCGGTCTCTTTGGCGGAATGCAGGGACTGAGCAATCGTCTCGAACTTGAATTCCCTGATGGGCGCTGCATCGCACCAAAACTGAAAGACAAAATTGAAAGCATTCCTCCTGGAAGCATCTTACGTCAATGGGCAGGTGGTGGTGGTGGCTATGGCGATCCTTACGCGCGACCGGTAGAGCTGGTGCAGGCTGAAGTGCGCAACGAGTTGCTTTCGATCCAGTGCGCAGAGCGCGATTATGGTGTGCAGATCGATGGCGATCATGCGCGGCGCAATGGATATCGATGAGCTACCGCATCGGAATTGACGTCGGCGGCACATTCACGGATTTTCTGTTGCTTGCACCGGACGGGACCGGCAGCGTATTTAAAACTGCGACAACTCCTTTAGACCCGGCAGTCGGCCTACTGAACGGTCTGCAGGATATGGCAGACACGCACTCCAGCTCGCTCCCGGAGTTCGTGCAGCAGGTTGGCCTTATCGTTCACGGGACTACGGTAGCAACAAATGCAGTACTGACTGGCACGGGTGCTCGAACGGGATTGCTCACGACAGATGGTTTTCGCGATGCTTTGCAAATGCGTCGGGGCATCCGGGAAGCACAATACGACAACCGCGTTTCGGCGCCCACTCCCCTTGTGCCACGCTATTTACGGCGGACGGCGACCGAACGTGTCGATTACCGAGGGCACGTGTGCGAAGCGTTACACGAGTCTGAAGTGCAGAGTGCGGCGGAGGAATTCTCCGATGGATCAGTCGAGGCCGTGGCGATTTGTTTTATGCACGCATATGCTAATGCGGACCACGAAAAACGTGCTGCCAGCCTGCTCCGCGATGCACTGCCGGAAGTGTATGTAACTGCATCGTCTGAACTGTTGCCACAGATCCGCTTCTACGACCGAACGAGCACGACGGTGCTTAACGCCTATGTCGGACCACTCGTGAAGCGTTATCTCGAAAGCCTGACTGCGCGGTTAGAAGAGGAAGGCTTTGCTGGGCTGCTGCTCATCATGCAGTCGAATGGCGGCGTGGTCAGTGCGCAAGTCACGATGCGCGCCGCGGCAGGCACCTTGCTTTCGGGACCAGCAGCTGGCCCAATCGCAGGTCTTTCTTTCGCAAAAGAGTACAGTTCTGGCGACTGCATCACCGTTGATATGGGCGGGACCAGTTTTGATGCCGCGTTAATCGTCAACCGGCTACCACACATAGTGACTGATGGGCGCATCAATGGGCATCTGCTCGCTTTGCCAATGCTCGATATTCACACCATTGGCGCTGGTGGTGGCAGCATCGGCTGGATCGATGCAGGGGGCTTTCTGCGCATGGGGCCGCAGAGCGCAGGTGCCGTACCCGGGCCGGCGTGTTATGAGTGTGGGGGCGAGTTACCGACGAGCACCGACGCCGACCTCGTATTGGGTTATCTCGCACCCGATTATTTCCTCGGTGGCAAGTTACAGCTATATCCAGACAAAGCGCGTGTGGCGATCCGCGAGCATGTGGCTGAACCGCTCGGCATGGATGTGGAAGAGGCCGCCGCCGGCATGTTCGCTGTGATCAACAACAACATGGCCGATGGCATCCGCGAAATCTCGGTGCAGCGTGGGTACGATCCGCGCGACTTCCCGTTGGTGGTGGCGGGTGGCGCTGGTCCGATACACGCAGCGGTTATTGCACAGGAACTTGAAATCCCTTTGTTGATCATTCCGCGGGCGTCGTCCATTTTTTGCGCAGCTGGGATGTTGTTCTCGGACTTGAAGCATGATTACGTACGCGCGTACCCAACTTCTTTCGAAGGACTTGACCCCAATCGGTTGCGGGACATCACAGGAGAAATGGAATCCGAGGCGCGCGCCACGCTAATAGCAGAGCACATTTCGGCGGAAAAACTACGTTTACACTTCTCCCTCGATCTACGGTCGCAGGGACAATATCACGAGGTGAGTGTACCCATCGCGTGGCCGGAATTGGCCGCATTGAATTTGTCGGCCATCGGAGAACGCTTCCATACACAGCACGACCAGCTCTACGGCTACGCGGTTCCTGAGGCGCCTTTGGAGTTGGTTTCGGTCCGACTAACTGGAATCGGTGAGACAGAAAAACCACACCTGCCGGAGATAGATCGGCGGCCGCCAGCCAGCGAGCATGCCCTGCGGGGTGCCCGTCCCGTTTTTCTTCCCGAGCGAAATAAATTTACCGAAGTGCATGTATACGCGGGAGATGAACTCCAATATGGAAACCAAGTTGAAGGGCCGGCGATCATTGAACAAGAAACCACTACTATCTTCGTTACGGATGCATATCAGGTAAGTTGTGATGCACTTGGAAGCTTTGCGATGTCTTTGAAGGACCTCGCACAACCAGCGGTTGAGAATCTGTTGCTCTGGGAGGAAGCATGACCTCGGATAGTGTTGTGAAACTCAGTGTCAATGGCCTGGAACAACAAGTGCTTTGCCCACCACAGGAGACGTTGTTAGAAACCCTGCGAGAGCGATTGCGACTCACTGGCACCAAACATGGTTGCGAGCTGGGCGAATGTGGTGCCTGCACAGTGCTCGTGAACGGGCGACCGGTGCTATCGTGTTTGGTTCTCACTGCTGCTGCGCAGCAACGTGACATCCTGACGATTGAGAGCGTCGCACACAATGGCAGACCACATCCAATTCAATCTGCAATTGCCGACGCCGGAGCGGCGCAGTGTGGATATTGCATTCCAGGTATTGTTCTGACCACGAAAGCTTTATTGGACATAAATTCATCTCCGACACGCACTGAAATCCGTGAAGCCATCGCCGGGAATATTTGCCGCTGTACCGGTTATGTCAAGACTGTAGATGCCATCGAGATGGCGGCTGCGAAATTACGCGATGGGGCTGTGAATTGAATTACAGTCAAAACTCAAAGGCATCTAGGGCTCTTGGGGGCTAATCGTCGTGATGACTGAACACCGAATCATTGGTAAACCCCGTCGCAAGATCGATGCACTCGCGAAGACTACTGGCGCGGCCCAATATGCAGACGACATTATTTTGCCGCGGATGGCCTTCGCCCGCTTACTGCGCAGCATGCACGCGCATGCCGTAATCAAGTGGATCGACGTGGAACCGGCCTTGCAGTTGCCCGGCGTGCTGGCTGTAATTACCGGGCCCGATCTACCCATCCCCTTCGGCGTTTTGCCGAAGAACCAAGACGAGACCGCGATGGCCATCGGGCGTGTGCGCTACATCGGTGAACCTGTGGCTGCAGTCGCTGCGGTGGATGAAGCCACGGCCGAACGTGCTTGCGAATTGATTCGCGTAGAATACGAATCGCTCGAACCAATCTTAAGCATTGATGATGCTATCGCGGCAGAAGCCGAATCTATCCACGCTTGGACCCGCCGCCCGAATGCACACAAAACGATTGCCCTCGAATTTGGTGATATTGCAGCAGCCTTCGCGCAGGCAGATCACATCCGCGAAGACACGTTCTTCTACGAAGGCAGTAACCACGTCGCGTTGGAGCAGCACGCTGCTGTTGCACAGTTCGATCCGGATGGCAAACTCACGCTCTGGTCTGGGACGCAGGTGCCTCACTATTTGCATCAGGGCTTGAGCAATGTGCTCGAAATACCCAGCAGCCGCGTTCGCGTAATTGTACCCGCCGTTGGTGGTGGTTTCGGTGGTAAGAGCGAACCATTTGGCTTTGAATTCTGCGTGGCCGAACTTTCTCGCCGCACTGGGCGTCCCGTGAAAATTTCTCTCACCCGTGAAGAAGTCTATTACACGCATCGTGGCCGCCATCCAGCCAAGATGTGGATCAAGACTGGGGTGCGCGCGGACGGTACGTTGACCGGCTTGGAATTGCGCATGTTCTTGGATGGGGGAGCGTTTAGTAGCTTTGGCATTGCCACGGCCTACTACGCCGGCTCATTACTGCCACTCACTTACAAGCTGCCAGCCTATAAATACGACGGGATTCGCGTTTTCACAAACAAACCACCCTGTGGCCCCAAGCGCGGGCATGGTGCACCGCAACCGCGTTTTGCCTGGGAAATTCAGCTTGACAAGATCGGTGAAGACCTCGGCATTGATCCGATTGAACTCCGCCGGCGAAACCTGATTGAACCGTACTCGACGACGTTGAACTCTTTACGCGTGTCGAGTTGTGGCCTGCGGGAATGTCTGGACAAGGTTGCCGCAGCCTCCGGCTGGCAAAAGCGCTGCAACAGCCTGCCACCTGGCAAAGGTTTAGGTGTTGCGGCTAGTGCATATCTCAGCGGGACCGGCACGACCATGTGGCATCCCGAACTGCCGCATTCGGGCGCACACGTGCAGCTCGACCGTGCCGGCGGTGTCACCGTCTTCTGTGGCAGTGCGGAGATCGGGCAGGGTTCCGATCAATTGCTCGCCGCCATCGTGGCCGAAGAACTCGGTCTTAACCCCGAAGACGTACACGTAGTTGCCGGGGATACCGGGCTGACACCCATTGATCTGGGCAGCTATTCTAGCCGTGTGACGTTCATGTCCGGGAATGCTGTGCTGGAGGCGACGGGCAAGTTGCGCGAGAAGCTGTTCGCTGTTGCTGCCGATGTGCTCGAAGTTCCACCTGATCAACTTGCCGTTGATGAGTACAAAATTTTCGATACTATTGATACGTCCATTGCAATGTCATATCTCGATGCTGTTGTGCGGGCAGAAGCGCGCTTTGGCACCCTTGGGGCGACCGGCAGCTATTTTCCGCCACAATTGGGAGGAAACTATCGGGGCGCGGTCATCGGTACCTCACCCGCATATAGCTACAGTGCTTGTGTGGCCGAAGTCTCCTGTGATCTGGAGAGCGGGTCTGTGACCGTAGACAAGATGTGGGTAGCACACGATTGCGGGCGTGCCCTCAACCCGGTATTGGTAGAAGGCCAGATGCAGGGCTGCGCCTACATGGGGTTAGGGGAGGCATTGATGGAAGCGCAAGTCTTCGACTCGCGCGGGTTGCATCTAGCTCCCTCGCTGCTGGAGTACCAGTTGCCGACATCGTTGGAAACACCCGAGATTGACACGCTTGTCGTCGAGTCGATCGACGAAGAAGGCCCCTACGGTGCAAAGGAGGCCGGCGAAGGACCGGAAAACCCTATTGTGCCCGCCATCTCAAACGCGGTGTACCAGGCCACGGGCATTCGCTTTGACGACATTCCTCTGCATGCTCATAAAGTGCATGCGGCGCTGAGTCGAAAAAGGAATAAGCCAGAGCGACCCATTGCGATTCCGGATTACAAGTTTCCTGAACCAGAGCGGCCTAGTGTGCGGGAGTTCTGGGGCGAACGCCAATGATGCGTTTGCCCGCGTTCCGCTTTGTCGCACCCGATTCACTGCAGGCTGTGGTGGACATAGTGGCGGATTCGGGGCCGCGGGCTGCTTTGGTTGCAGGCGGAACGGATTTGTATCCGAACATGAAGCGGCGGCAGGTGAAACCGGAAATCGTCGTCGGCCTTCATAATGTCCGCGAACTCGCAGGCGTGCGCCGGACAGATGAAGGTGGACTGTCCATTGGAGCCGTCAGTGCTCTGACCGATCTGGAGCGGCATCCGCTCCTGCGTGAACTTTATCCAAGCGTCGTGGAAGCGATCCTGACCATTTCGACGCCGTTGCTCCGCAACATGGGAACCATCGGTGGTAACGTCTGTTTGGATACACGATGCCACTTCCTGAACCAAACTCATTTCTGGAGACAGGCGCTCGGTTCCTGCATGAAGGCTGATGGTGAAATCTGCCGCGTCGCGACGAGCAGCCCGCGTTGTCTGGCGATTTCATCGGCCGATCTGCCACCACTGTTAATCGCGCTCGGTGCAACCGCGTGTTTGGTGAGTGCTGCCGGAGAGCGTGCCATTCCTCTCTCTGAACTTTATCGAGATGAAGGCATTAAATGTCTCAGTCGGGCGGCAGACGAAATCCTGACTGAGATCGTTCTGCCGCCTCCAGATGGTGTGCGGGCAATCTATCTAAAATTGCGACGCCGGGGCACTTTTGATTTTCCGGCACTGGGGGTTGCCGCTGCAGTCCAAATGAATGGAGATCACTCTTGCCAGGCGGCCCGGATTGTTCTTGGTGCGGTTACTTCGAGACCGATGGAAGTGGGTGCGGCTGACCGGCTTGTCGGCAACGAGATGAGTGCGGAAGCCATACAGACCGTGGCCGATGAGACGATGCAGTTGGCGCGTCCGTTGCAACTAGCAGACTACACGCATTCCTATCGGAAAAAGATGGTGGGTCTGTATGTGAGGCGCGCTTTGGAGCAATTGGTGAATTAAGGTGACATATTGACTGAAACCAACGAGGGCACACGTGTACGTCTGAATAGTATCCGTCTTCCACGTGCAGCTGATGTGCTGGTTTCCCAGATCAAACAGGACATCATTGCGGGACGCTACCCAGAGGGTACGCGGCTGCCCACAGAGAACGAGATGGCAACACAGCTCAGCGTGAGTCGCCCGACCGTGCGCGAGGGGCTGCGGCTGCTCGAAGCGGAAGGTCTGATCAGCACCCGCCCCGGTCCGGGAGGCGGCCCTCGCGTTATGCGGCCAGACGTGCTTACGGTGACGCGGTCGCTGACGACGCTTTTTCAGTATGAGCGCGTCACGTTAGGTGAGTTGTTGGAAGCCCGGCGCGCGATTGAACCGGCCTGCGCTCAGCATGTCGCTGCGACTCATGCTTCTATAGAGGACGTTGCCAAGCTGCGCGAGTCAATCGAGCGTATGGAAGCGGCTCTCGCTGATGACGAAATCTTTTGGAATGAAAATGCCAACTTCCATCTGTCACTTGTGCATGCCGGGCAGAATCGTGTTTTGCACACCATGATGACAGCATTGCGCGAATTGATTTATGGTTTTACCGCCGGCTTGCACATTGCCGCCGATGAGCGCGTTGCCACAATCGACGAACACTCAGCGATTATGCAGGCCATCGCAGAAAACGATTCTGAAACGGCTGCTCGCGCAACACACGATCATTTGCTGAAATCCGAAGAACGGCTGCGCGAGGAGTATCCAGACCTGTTGCAGTCTGTAGGTCTGGCTAAGTAATCGCAGAGGGGGGAGCGTCAACCTATCCCGCACCCTGACTCCTGGTTGGGCGAATTTGAGGCGAAATAACTGGACAATGATATGGCAATGCTGAACGAATTTCTCATCATCGCGACAGAAGAAAGCGGGGACAAAGTCGTGCGCTGTGCGCGCTGTGAATACGACCTGTGTCCGGCCACAGAAAACCACCGCCTGCATGCACTGCTACACGAAGGGCCGGTGCAGGAGGCCGGGCCACATGTGAACCCGCATCATCTCCACGGGGATAAGTTCGTGTTTCGGCGCTTTTATTGCCCGAATTGTGTGGCACAGATCAGCACTGAAGTCGCATTGAAAAATGAGCCAATTTTGTGGGACATCGAGTTGAAGGTGGAATGATGCAGCCGACTGCTGTTTCAAACTACATCCGGGAGCGTATACTGCAACGCCGCGGGCGTATGCGCATCTTCACCGAGCTAGATGCCTCCCGTATGGCTCTCGTCATTGTGGATATGCAAAACGTGTTTTGCCAACCGGGAGCAGCATTGGAGATCGCGCCTTCTCGCGACACTGCAGACAATATCAACCGCCTCGCTGTGGCCTGTCGCGAACAGGACATTCCTGTGATTTGGATTCGCTCGTATCATCCGCCTGGCGGCGCGGACTGGCGCATGTTCTTCGATCATTTCGTCACGCCCGAGCGTTCGGAATGGGCAGCGCAGCAACTGGAAGAGTCCAATCCCGGATCGCAGATATATGATGCAATGCAGGTCGAAGAGTTGGATTTCATCGTAAACAAGATTCGCTACTCCGCAATGATCCCTGGTTCTTCTAATTTGGAGCGGCTTGTGCGCAGTCTCGGCAAAGACACGCTCATCGTGTGTGGCACGCGCAGCAATGTCTGTTGTGAGTCGACGGCACGCGACGCGATGATGCTCGATTTCAAAGTGCTGTTTGTCAGCGACGGCACCTCGGCGATGTCCGACCAAGAGCATCAAGCGACGCTAGACATCCTTGCACAATCATTTGCTGATGTGGTGACAACTGATGAAGTCTTGAAGGATATCCATGGCGACCACGCAAATTGATCCCATCACGTTAGAAATATTCCGCTCGCGCCTGGCTGCCATCAACGATGAGGCCGCAATGACGTTGCGGTTGGTATCCGGTTCTCCGGTGGCGAACGAAGCACACGACATGAATACGGCGCTGATGACTCCGGATGGACAGGCCTTTTCCATCGGAGTGTATATCTCCATCCATGCTATGTCGCTGGCATCCACGGTGCGGGAAATCGTGGCCGGATATGCCGATAATCCAGGCATTGCGCCGGGCGATATATGGATGTCTAACGATCCCTATGTGGGTGCCTGCCATCAAATGGATGTCGTAATCGTGGCACCGATCTTCTACGAAGGTGAACTGGTTGCCTGGACGGGCGGCACGTGCCATCAGATCGATCTTGGTGGGCCGATGGAAGGCCAAGTGCAAGTGGGTGCGACTTCCATCTATGGCGAACAACCACTCGTTCCACCGATCAAGTTCGTCGAGAACGGTGTGGTGCGCAAAGACCTGGAATGGCTGTTTCTGCGCCACTCGCGTCTGCAGGACTTGGTCGCTTTGGACCTGAAAGCCATGATCGCGGCTTGTAATGTTGCGAATGAGCGTGTGAAAAAGATGATCGATCAATACGGGCTGGAGACGTACAAGGCAGCCGTGGATGCGGTGATTAATACCACCGAACATCAGTTCCGCGCGCGGCTGCGCGAATTGCCGGATGGAACGTTCCGGCATCGGGGCTACATCGATGCTGATGGCAAGGTCTTCCCGGTGGTCGTTGCCATGACGAAGGAAGATGACCAACTTACATTTGACTTCACTGAGTCTGCGCCCCAGGCTCCAGCCCTGATTAATTGCTGTCGACCGGCGCTCGAAGGCGCGACGATCTCCGCCATCTTGCCCTACCTGTGTTACGACATTCCTTGGTCCCCGGCAGGGATTGCACGCGCTGTAGAGATCAAGTCGAAGCCAGGCACGGTTGTCCATGCCGAATGGCCCGCGGGAGTCTCTAAGGCGACTACGACTGGAAGCTACATGGCGACGATCAGTTCGAGCGTGTGCCTCTCGAAGCTGCTCGCCGCCTCGGAGAAATATCTCGACCACGTGATGGCGACCTGGATGGGCGGCCTGTTTGTCGAAGAGCTGTTCGGTACCGATCAGCGCGGCAACTATTTTGGCGGAACCGTGCTCGACGCGATGGCAGGCGGCTCGGGCGCACGCGCTTTCAAAGATGGCATCGATACTGGTGGCTTCCTTGACTCGCCATCTTCGATCATTGCGAACATCGAGGACTATGAATTCAACTATCCGGTGCTGTACATGTACCGGCGGCAGCAGGCCGATACCGGAGGACCAGGTAAATACCGCGGCGGCGCGACGATTAGCATGATGTACACCCCGCACAATGTTGATAATATCCCAACAAAGATCATGCACGCCATCGGAGTTGAACAGCCTGGCTCCGCCGGTATTGCTGGCGGGATGCCCTCCTGTACGAATCAGTTCGTCCTCAAACGAGACAGCAATATCCTTGAGCTTCTCGCGGAAGGCGAACTACCGCAAAATCTGGACGAAGTTGCCGGCGAACTGGAGGTCGCAACTGGAATTACGCCGACATCACAGGCGAAGGGCGATATTTATCATTGCATCGGTATGGGCGGAGGTGGATATGGCGATCCGCTGGACCGCGATCCGGACCTTGTGCTGCGCGATGTGATTAATGGATTGGTTACCGCGGCGCAAGCCGAGGACACCTACGGCGTGGTCGTCAGTGGCGAGCCGTTGGGAGTAAACCTGAACCAGACAAACGCCCAGCGCGGCGCCATCCGTGCCCATCGGCGCGCAACGGCGAAGCCGGTGAACTAATATTTTGACTTACATCATTGCAGTAGACAGCGGCGGGACGTTCACCGACACCATCGTTGTAGATTCGGATGGCAACATCACCGCCGCCAAAGCGGCCTCCACACCGGATGATTTCGCGCGTGGCGTGATTGACTCCGTCTCCGGAGCAGCTGAGACTCTCGAACTTACACTGAAAGATTTGTTGGCGAATGCGACCCTTTTTGCACATGGAACAACGGTTGCCACCAATGCGCTCCTCACCCGCAGCGGCGCGCGCACGGGCCTGATTACCACCCGTGGCCACGAAGATGCACTCATCATCGGGCGCACAATTCAAAAGGTGGCTGGGCGCAGCGAGAACGAAATCACGCACCTGGCGCAGCTTGATAAAGCCGACCCAATCATTCCCCGCCCGCTCATCAAAGGCATTCGGGAACGGGTAGATTTTTCGGGAAAGGTCATCATCCCATTGAATGAAGAGGATGTACGCTGCGCTGTCGACGAACTTTTGGGCGCTGGTTGCGAAGCGATTGCGGTCTCATTGCTCTGGTCCTTCATGCATAAGGAGCACGAATGCCGTGTGCGAGAGATCGTGCACGCACAGCAGCCAGACATGCTAGTGAGCCTCTCGCATGAGCTCGCCCCGGTGATCAAAGAGTATGAGCGCACGGCAACGACTGCGATTAACACGTACATTGGCAAGGCTGCCGGCGACTACCTGGCGCGCTTGAGCACACAACTCAAAGACTTGGGCTTTACACATGCACCGGTCATCATGCAATCATCCGGTGGTGTCGTGCCCATTGCCGAAGCACAATCGCGGGCAGCAGCATTGCTGGCCTCGGGTCCGGCGGGTGGCGTGATCGGAGCAGTCGCTTTGGGAAAAACGCTCGGCCATGACAATCTCATCACCACTGATGTGGGTGGCACCAGTTTCGATGTCGGACTGGTAGTGGATGGCGAGCCGCAGTTCTCGCTCACTCCAGTCTTCTCGCAATACCACACGGTGTTGCCGAGTATCGATATTCCTTCCATTGGAGCTGGCGGCGGCAGCATTGCTTGGATAGAACCGACAACCCAATTGCTCAAAGTCGGTCCCCAGAGTGCCGGTGCGGACCCCGGTCCGGTTTGCTACGACGCCGGTGGGACAGAACCGACGGTGACCGATGCCAACGTTGTGCTCAACCGCCTCAATCCGGATTATTTCCTCGGTGGGCGCAAGCAACTCAATCCAAACCTTGCCCGGAGAGCCATCGAGAATAAGATTGCCGTGCCGTTAGGGATGTCCGTGGAGGAGGCTGCCCTTGGCGTGGTGGAAATCCTCGATGCACGTATGGCCGACCTTGTCCGCAAGGTGACGATCGGACGTGGCTTTGATCCACACGACTTTGTACTCCTGGCGTTTGGCGGTGCCGGGCCGTTACACGTGGGCGCCTACGCTGGCGACGTGGGCGTCAAGCAGATCATCATTCCGGCACATGCCTCCGAATTTTCGGCTTGGGGGATCGCCGTTTCCGATCTGGTTTACCTGCGCCAGACATCCGACCCGATGATCGCCCCTTTTGATCCGGTGCGGCTAAATGAGATTTACACTCAGTTGGAATCGCAAGCGCGCGCAAGCTTGCGTTCCGGTGGTGTGGACGACGATGCGATAACGATGGTGGGTTACATTGACATGCGTTATCGCGGCCAGATTCACGAAGTGCGCGTGCCGCTACCTGTGCAAACGCTGGATGAATCGGCCCTTGCCGAGGTGCAGACGACCTTCGAAGACATCTACAATCGGCGATATGGGGAAGGGGCATCCTACCGTCAAGCTGGTATCGAAGCGCGTACCTATCAAGTGCGTGGATTGGGACGCATCGCCGGTCCGGTGTGGGTGCGGCAAGAACCTGGTGATAAAGATGCATCCGCGGCTGTCCGAGAGACGCGACAGGTGTATTTTCGGGGTGGCTATCAGGAAACACCGATTTATGAGCGTGCCGCGCTGCAGGCCGGCCACGAGATTGCCGGCCCGGCCATCATCGAGGCTGTGGATACGACTGTGCTCGTGCAGCCAAGACAATCACTCCGAATTGATGAATATGGCAACAGCGTGATGGGAGCCGCATGACAGGCCCACTCGCCGGCTTACGGATTCTCGATTTCACATGGTATCTGGCAGGGCCGTATGCCACGATGATCCTCTGCGATCTTGGGGCAGAGGTCGTGAAGGTTGAAGCGCCGGGTTGTGGTGATCCCACGCGGAAAGCCGGTCCTTTCATCGGCGATCTGAGCGCCTATTTTCTCAGTGTCAATCGTGGCAAACGTAGCCTGGAACTCGACCTCAAGTCTGAGGCTGGACGAGAGACCGCCAGCAAGCTTTCGGCGCATGCCGATGTTGTTGTGGAGAACTTCATGCCCGGTACAATGGGGCGCTTGGGTCTGGACTATGCGGTACTGTCAGTGCAGAACCCGGGTCTGATCTACGCCTCTTGTTCCGGCTTCGGCCAGACCGGACCGCGCGCCAAACAGCCGGCCTTTGATGTCATCATTCAAGCGTTGGCCGGCACCATGAGCATTACTGGTCAGGAAGTAGGTGAGCCAGTGCGCGTCGGCTACTCGGTGGGCGACCTTGCTGCGGGACTTTTCCTGGCGATAGGGATTCTCTCAGCTGTCGAGGCCCGGCATCGTACCGGGCGCGGCCAATTCCTCGAATCAGGCTTACTCGATGCACAGCTAGCTATGCTCGAAAATGCCTTCAGCCGCTATTTTGTTACGGGAGAAACGCCTAGGCCGATTGGATCGCGCCATCCGCTTATCGTGCCATTCCAGGCGTTTCCTTCTCAAGATGGCCACGTTGTAGTCGCCGCCGGAACGGAGAAGCAATGGGAGCGCCTCTGCGATGTGATTGGCCGCCGGGACTTGGCCGAGGATGCGCGCTTTGTGGATAATCTTTCGCGTTGCGAGAATATACCAGCGTTGGTAGAGGAGTTGTCAGCGGTCTTCCGCATGGACTCGACTGCCACCTGGGTACAGGTGCTCTCGGCTCGCGATATTCCGTGCGCGCCGATCCAGGACATTGCGCAAGCGGCTGCAGATCCGCAAGTTGTTGCGCGCGAGATGATTGTGGAAGTAGACGACCCCCTCGCGGGGAAACAGCGCGTCGTCAACACACCGCTGCGCTTTTCCGAGACGCCTGCGGCAGTGACGCGTTCATCACCGCAGCTTGGTGAACATACCGAGACGATTATAGAAGAGTGGCTGGGGCATAACTGAAGACGGGAAAATCACGTTAATGAACTATCCCGTTGTCAAAGCCGTTTCCTACGTACTCGCGCATGTACCGCATCTGGCGCGATACGGTTCTAAACCGGTGCGTGAAGGCGCAGCCGATCCTGCCGTTCTTGATCAGATCGAAGATGCATTGCGTGGTTTTAGGGCTGCCCGCGATTACGCCCCGCATCAAATTTACATTGGGAATCACGCGCCGGAAACGCTTGCCAATCTCGCTGAACCTTGGCATGCCAACCCACTCGCTGGCAATCGATTCGGGCCGATGGGCGAAATCATGTCCGAAGCGGAATTCTACGGGCTGTTGCGCATTGCCGATACATTTGAATTGTTCCGCCTCGAACGTGATTTCTCATTAGAGGCCTGCGATCAGCTCAAGAACCACCCCCTCATCCGGCTGGATGAACTCGCCGTGCTGGAGAAGGGTCTGCCGCTGGAGCAAATCGAGGCGCTCATCTCACAGAAAGGCGCGCTACCCATCTACGGCGAAGGCAGGCGTCTGGTCGGCGCAATGCGCAATGCCCACGATCAGGACGATACGCTCACATCCAATGTGCTGCTGGAAAACCTGGCATGCAAAACCTCCGGCGCGTGGGCGCTGCGCCATCTGACCACTGAGGCACTCGGCATCGATCCGGCTGAAGTCGATTATTTGCTCGGCTGTGGCGAAGAGGCTGTTGGTGACCGGTATCAGCGTGGCGGTGGCTCACTTTCCAAGGCGATGGCCGAGTTTGCCGGTTTCGACATGGCCGGTGGCTCGGATGTGAAGGCGTTCTGCGCAGCCCCTGTTCACTCTGTGATCCTTGGGAGTAGTCTGGTGCAGTCTGGCGTTTATCGGAATGTTGTCGTCGTTGGCGGTGGTTCGCTGGCGAAACTTGGCATGAAGTTTCGCGGCCATCTGAAGAACGAAATGCCGATTTTGGAGGACGTGCTCGGTGCCGTTGCAATTGCCATCGGACCCGACGATGGGAAGAATCCGATTGTGCGGACGGATGCCGTCGGCTTGCACCGTGTCTCGGAGAGCGCTGCGCCACCTGCCATGATGAATGCGTTGGTGGTCCAGCCGCTGGAAAAACTCGGCTATAGCATGCTCGACGTGGACAAATATTCGCTAGAATTACACAATCCTGAAATCACCGAGCCAGCTGGTAGCGGCAATGTGCCATTGAACAATTTTCGCACATTGGCCGCCATGGCTGTGATGCGTAAAGAGATCAAAAAAGAGCAGATGGACACGTTTGTGGCCGAACGCGGCATGCCCGGCTTCTCGCCGACACAGGGGCATATCGCCGCGGCCGTGCCATTTTTGGGACATGCGCGTTTGCTGCTGCTGGCTGGCGAGATCGAGCGCGCGATGTTTGTCGCCAAAGGCAGCCTGTTTTTGGGACGTATGACCAATCTTTCAGACGGCAGCTCTTTTGTCCTCGAACGCAATCCGGGAGGGAATACAGATGGCGCTCGATGAAATAACAGGTGAAACATTCCATGATGAAGTACTGCAAGCCGATAAACCGGTGCTGGTAGATTTTTGGGGGCCGCGCTGCCAGCCCTGCATTGCACTCATGCCAGCATTGGAGGAACTGGCTGAAGAACACGTGGTTGCGTTAAAAGTGGTAAAAGTAGACGCCAGCATTCGGCCAAACTGGAAACTCTCCGGCGACCATAAAGTGCTTGGCTTACCGGCCTACTTGTTCTTCAAGGATGGCGCAGAAATAAAACGGGTGACCGGAAACGGAATCACGAAACAGATTCTGGAGGAAGCGATTGGAGAAGTGTTGAATTGAAGTATTTGGATCCCGATTTGGAGTGTCTCAATGGAATTGAAAGGTAAAAAAGTAATTGCACTGGGTGAGCGTGACGGCATCCCCGGTACGTCGATTGCGGATTGCATGAAGACGGCCGGTGCGGATGTCGTGCTGACGCTCACGCAGTGCTATGTCTGAACGGCCGCAGGCGCCATGGACCTAGAGGATCAGTCGCTCATTCAGCGCATCGCTGAGGAGCATGGGAGCGACACGATCGTCGTGCTGGGTCAGCCGGACGCGGACAGTGCGGAAATTACCGCCGAGACTGTCCACAACGGCGACCCCACATGGGTAGGTCCATTGGCCGGAGTTCCGTTGGGACTCCCGGTGTATCACATTCTCGAAGACGAGATCAAAGGCCAGATCGATGCCGATATGTATGAGAACGAAGTTGGCTTGATGGCATTGACTATGGATAAAGAGCAGATTGTGGAGGGCCTCGATCGGGCCCGCAATGGGCCATGAGTCATATCGATTGGGGCTGGATCAAGTCCGAGCCTTACCCGCTATTTATCGATGGCTCATTCACCGCGGCTTCAGATGGCGGCGTGTTTGAGATCATCAATCCTGCGACCAATAAGGTCATCGCTCTGGGCAGCGATGGGACTATAGAAGATATCGACCGGGCGGTGATGGCCGCCCGTCGCGCTTTCGACGAAGGCCCGTGGCCGCGGATGCCTGGGCGAGAACGCGGGCGCTATCTGCGGCGTGTGGCTGATCTCCTTGATGCGCAAAAAGAAAAGTTCGCATTCCTCGAGGCGGCTGATGTGGGCAAGACAGTCGCCCGCACGCTCGACTATGCGCTGCCACAAGCCATTGACGGCTACGAATACTACGCTGGCAAAGCCCGCGAACTCGGTGGCGAGGTTCGGCAAGTGCCTGAAGGCGAATGGTTCAACTATCGCATGTGGGAGCCGATGGGTGTGGTGGGAGAAATTCTGCCCTGGAATGGTCCGTTGATGATGGCCTGCCAGAAAGTGGCGGCGATCCTCGCTGCCGGCAATACTGCCGTTGTGAAGCCCTCGGAGAAGGGCAGTCTAAGCAACCTGGCATTTGCTGAGATCCTCGCGGAGGCAAACTTTCCGCCCGGAGTCGTCAACGTCGTGGCTGGGCAAGATCGCCAGCTTGGCGCCCGGCTGGTCGAGCATCCGCAGGTAGATATGGTTTCGCTTACGGGTAGCACCGCTACCGGGAAGAAGGTCATGGCGAGCGCTGCCAACACAATCAAGAAAGTCGCGCTCGAACTCGGTGGCAAAAACCCGAACATCGTCTTTGAGGATGCCGATGTTGAAGAAGCTGTTCAGTGGTCGATCTATGGCGCCTTTGCCGATCAGGGCCAAATCTGTGTTTCGGGATCGCGCTTGCTGCTGCATGAGCAGGTGTATGAGGATTTCCTTGCGTTACTGGTTGAAAAAGTTGGTGCTCTCAAGATAGGCGACACTATGGTGGATGATACTGACGTGGGCCCGGTCATCACCCGTGCGCACGAGGATAAAGTGCTCGACTATATCGAACTCGGGCAGCAAGAGGGTGCGAAGATTGTGCTGGGCGGCCATAAAGTGACAACCGCGCCTCTCGATAAAGGCAACTATATTGAACCAACTATCTTTGTCGGGACAACGCCGGATATGTGCGTTGCACAGGAAGAAATCTTCGGGCCAGTGTTGACGGTGATGTCATTCCAGACGGATGAAGAAGCCATACGGGTAGCCAATGGCGTGGAGTACGGCCTGGCGGCTGGAATCTGGACAAGGGATGTGGACCGCGCCCTGCGCACTGCGGCGCAGATGCACGCCGGGCAGATTTACCTCAACAGCTATTTCAGCCCGGCTATGCTCGACTCGCCGACGGAAGGCCACAAGCAGAGCGGTATTGGCGGCACTGGCATTCACAAATATATGCAAGAGAAGTCGGTATTTCTCCGATTACAATAAAATGTAGACGATATGAATGCCATAAAGACTTATAATCAGTTTGTTGTAGGTGATGTGTAATTCTCACGCGAAATGGGGATTGATGTTAAGGCGATGAATAATTACGGGCGCTCGCTGGTTGGGGGTCATTCGCAGAGTCCGGCCGGGATGCGCCTTGTCATCGAATATATAGGAGAAGTGGCTATTATGGGTTTCGGCCGTGGACCATTTGTTGGCTGTGCGGCCGGCGATACAGCTGCCGGTGTTGTGGTCAAGGTGTGCTAGACAGAAAGACGATTATGTCTAACGGATGCAAACTTGGAATTACGTTGCAAGGTGTCGAGCCGCCACAGGCTTTCCAGCAGCAAGTGCGCGATTTGGAAACGCGCGGTTTCTCACACCTGTGGGTAACGGATTCGTCCTTGCATGCCCGGTGCGTATATGCATACCTTACATTGGCTGCGCTCAATAGCGAGCGGCTCCAAATCGGCACAGGCGTGACTCACCCATATGCGCGCCACCCGGCTATTTCTGTGAATGCTATTTCGACTATTGATGAAATTTCCTCTGGGCGCGCCATGTTCGGACTTGGCACCGGCGATCGGCCGACCGCTGAACTCGGCTATTCCCCCGCGCGCCTGAAAGTGATGCGCGAGATGATTTCCGCATCCCGAAAGTTGATAGCCGGCGAAAAGATGAACTTTGATGGTTCGACGTTTAGTTTAGTCGATGCGAAGATCCATTACAAGTTGCGCGACCATGTGCCCATATATGTCGCCGCGAGCGGACCGCGCATGTTAGCGCTGGCTGGTGAACTGGCCGATGGTGTCATTATCCAGGTTGGACTCTTTCCAGCGGCAATTAAATTTGCCCTACAAAAGGTTGGTGAGGGGGCGGGCCGGGCCGGGCGAACATTGGACGACCTCGAAATCTGGGTGATGGCGTGTGGGATGGTGTCTGGAGACCGCGAGATGGCTCGAAACAAGTCGCGGACCATGGCAGCATGGTTTGCACAGACGGTGCCCGTATATTGTGAACTGGGCAACGTTGATCCGAGCGTCGTGAAGGGTATTCAGGATGCATATCGGGGCAGCGAATTTCACCTCGCCCAAGATGCGGCTCGGTTGGTGCCGGATGAAATGATCGGTCTCTTTACGGTCGGCGGCACGCCCGAGGATGTGCAGGCCCGAATTGGCGGACTAGCCGACTTGAAAATCACCGGCGTGAATTTTATGCCGATTGGCCCCGAACGCACGCAGTCATATCAACTGTTTGCAGAGGCTTTGATTCATTCGACGATTTAAGGGTGATGTTTTGAGCGACCTATCAGAATCCGAGTCCATCCTCGCTTTAATCGATCAGCAAGAACTCATTGATCTGACCCTAGCGCTCGGCCAGATAAATAGTCCGCCCGGCAGTGAGGCCGAGATAGCTGATTATGTGTTTGACTGGCTGGCGCAAAATGATATTCCGGCGCGGCGGCAGGAAGTACTCCCTGGTCGCTACAATGTAATCGCTACGCTGCCTGGCCGTGGCGGGCATTCACTCATCTTCAATAGCCATTTTGATACTGCTTACGGAGATCCGATGGATGTCTGGACGGTTGGCCGGCTCACAAAGGCTGATACGTCCGCGTGGCTCGAAGATGATCGGATATTCGGGCAAGGTGTCGTCAATGACAAAGCGCCGATGGCCGCTACGTTGATGGCGTTGAGGGCCATCAAACAGTCCGGCCATACGCTGCGTGGCGATCTCATCTTCACAGGGGTGTGCGGCGAAATCGGACGGGCTCCGATCGATGAGTTTCAAGGTCATCAATACGAGGGTAAGGGGATCGGGACGCGATATGCCGTGACGCATGGGGTCGTTGCCGACTACGCGTTGGTCGCCGAATGTACGAATTGGACCTTTACGGCCGTGGAATGTGGATGTCTGTTAGTGAAGGTGAGCCTTGCGGGAACCGCCGTCTACACGCCGTTCCTCATCCGGCCGGCAGCCACAGATGAGCATCCAAACGCGATTGTAAGGGCGAGCCGTTTTATCACGGCCTTCGAGGAATGGGCTGGAGACTACGAACGGCGCTTCACATATGAGTCGCGGACGGGGATGGTCGTCCCCAAAGCGTCTGTCGGCGCGATACGGGGCGGGCTGCCCTACAAGCCCATCGAAACTGCTGGGGTATGTGCTCTCTATCTGGACATTCGTGTGCCACCAAATATCCAACCGCTTGTTCCGCTCGAGGAGTTGCGCAAAATACTTGCAAACCTTGGGCTTGTCGGCGATATAGAACCGTTCCTCTTTCGACGAGGTTATGAAGGAGAGAATACGGATAGGCTTGAAAATGCCGTATTTGCTGCCCATAATAAAATCTTTTCTGAGTCTCCTAAGGAGCCTGACCCGCCAGTGAGCAGTATGTGGCGAGATTTGAATGTATTCAACGAAATTGGCATTCCGGCTATCACCTACGGGCCACCGCTCGGCATCTCCTCTGAAGGCTGGACATATTTCATCAAGACCAGCGACATCTTTCGGGCGGCGCGGCTTTACACCTTAGTCGCCCTCGATATCTGCAATCAGCCCAAGCTGTGACAATAGGAAATCTCGCGCGCCCAGCGGTCTCGGCCGTTGTTCTGGCAGCCGGTCTTTCAACCCGCATGGGCGCCCCGAAATCGCTGTTACCGTACGGTAATGCAACGGTCATTGAGTGTCTCGTCAATAAGCTGGCCTCCTGCACTTTAAGCGAAATTGTGGTGGTCACCGGGCATCGGCGAACCAAAGTTGAGGCTGCGCTCACCGGGCACAGTATACAAACTGTTTTTAATAAGGAATATGCCACCGGCGAGATGCTCTCCTCTGTTCAGGTTGGCCTAGCGGCTGCGTCTCCGGGCTCGGATGCCGTGCTAATTGTACTCAGCGATCAACCAGGTATTGAACGTTCGGTTGTAGAACAGCTTCTCAGGGCTTATCGGGTCGGGCAGGCTGCTGTGGTCATTCCGTCCTTCCAGATGCGGCGGGGGCATCCATTAATTGTGGGCAAAAAACATTGGCGCAGAATCCGTATGCTGCCCACGGGCGCCACGCTACGAGACTACATTCACATCTTGGGTACGGCTGTGCAGCATGTCGAAGTCAGCACACCTTCAATCCTGCGTGACATAGATTCACCCCGCGATTACGAGCAAGAACTTACAAGAATCAGAGACGAGGAATGAAGCGGGTCATATGTCAATCGGGGCAGGGCGGTCAGGCAGGGCGTCACTGCTTACGTGCTCCCAATATCTTCGTGTGACCAAGCGGCCCTGCCGGTGTGCCTCACCGGTGGGGCCGCTATCATGCCAGGCGCGGCTTCCTTTTAGGAAGTACCTGGGGGCTGTTTAGTCTTCCATCACACACCCGCCCCAAGTGGGTAAGCAAGCATCGCCTGTTCCGGTCCTCTCCTAATCAGAGGCCCAATGTCTCCCAACCCTGCCGGGATCTGAGCGGGTCATATAGTAGTAAGTAACAATAGAAAAGTGAACGTGCGGGGACCTTGCGGAGGCAGGTGGGGGGCAATTACTGGCAGTCGGTGAGAGAATGTCTGAACATGAGCGAACAACCATCCAGATCAGGAGCGATCTCGCCCGTTTTCAGAGGGAGGCGGATGCTCAACTCAATTCCGATATCGATGACGCGTCGCTGCGCAAACTTGTGAAAGAGTGGAGGCAGGAACTGAAGAAAGGCGACCCTGACAGAGCAAAACAGGTAATCAAGTTGTTTGAGCGGGAGATCAGGGCGTACAAGCACCAAGGACTGGCGAAATACACCAGTCCTTGGTGGGAAAGTGCGTCTTCGCAGTGTGCCCCCACAGGGCGGCAGCCCTTATACGCAACACCTGCGGTAACAATAGTGTGGGACAAAGCAAGAAAGGGACAACCTGTTTTTCCCTGACCGATCGCCACTTCATACTACGCTAACGGCCACCAGTATGGGGTGGGGCGTAGGTCCGACCACCTAGGTCACGAGACTATATCATAGTCTGCGGCCCGGGTGAGAGTGCACTATTTCATTTAGCTCACGGCGTCATGGCAGCCAGTTGAGCCAATACGCTGCGAATAAAACCAGGCCGGCCAGCGCCAACATGATGAGCGCGATCGCCCATGCGGGGACGCGTGCTGTCGGGTTACTTTCGGGAAGCTGGAACTCCTGTGTGTCCACGTCCGTATGGATCTGAAGCGGACCACGGCGAACGATGATGGCACTGATGTTGTCGCCGCCGCCCGCTCGGTTGGCAAAATTCACGAGCGCGTCGACCGCTCTTTCGGGGGGAAGGCGGGAAACGGTAGATTCTATCTGGCCGTGAGAGACCTGGCCCCACAGGCCATCTGAGCACAGCAGTAGGGCGTCACCGTCGCCGAAATTGTGTTGAAACATGTCCGGTTCTACGCTGTCGCGGGAAGCGCTAATCGAACGGGTGAGTACGCTGCGGTCCTTATGCTCGGCCGCCTCCTGCTCGGTGATAGCGCCGGCATCTACCATCGCCGTGACCAGCGAGTGATCCTTGGTGATTTGCTCCAGCTTTCCAGCGCGAAGCAGGTAAGCCCGGCTGTCGCCAATGTTCGCAATGTACAAAGCGTCCTGGTGCAGGACAGCCGCAACCGCCGTGGTACCCATGGTCTGAAGATCAGCGTCCTCAGAAACTCGTTCGCAAAGCACCTCATGGGCTTGCTGCAAGGCCAAACTTAGCGCCGCAGCGGGGCCGTGATCCGCGAGATGGCTCACGTAAGCCTGCGCTACCTCCTGAACGATAATCTTGCTTGCAATCTCACCCGCCTGATGCCCTCCCATCCCGTCACAGACCAGGTACAGATTGTCGGGTGATCCTTCATTAATCACCGGTTCGAAAATTCCCACACAGTCTTCGTTGGCGGTGCGGACGCGTCCAGTATGAGACGCTTGGGCCGAGTGGATTTCAGGTTGCGCTGGCACTACAACTTAACTGCTGTTATCGTCATCCGGCAATTCCATTGTGGGGGGCGCATCATTTCCCGACGACATTTTCTTGTCATCAAGCTCGACAGTGAAGTCGCCATTCCGGAGAGAGGGGCCTCCTTCCGAAGTGAGGTCCATTTCACCCAAAGCAAAATCGTCCCGGGTTGCATTCTCTGCGGGGGCCGGGGTCCGTCTGCGTAGGTCTCGGAAACGCATACATACCGGAGGCTGTGGGCGATCAGTGTGGCCGATGCGAATCTCGCAGTCATCTGTGAGGCGCATCCGTCCGCCTGGGGGCACTGGCTCATTATTGACGAAGCTGCCGAACTGACTGCCCTGACCGTCTCTACCGGTGTCATGCAGGAAGAAACTCGTATTGGGTTTCCCGGCCTCAACTTCCCTTTCGGGCACTGTCTCCAGCCTAATCTCCGCATGGATTCTGGAGACCGGTTGCACAGGCAGGCAAATGTCGACGTCCTGGCTCCTGCCAATGACGACCTTTTCCTCCCAGATTTCAAAATCCTGGCCGTTTAGGCTGGGATCAGTACTGGCGAAGACGGATAGTTTTGCGCGGGTTTGATGACCCGCCGCTTCCAGCCCCGGATCCATGCCCTCACCAAGTTCGGCTAGGCGCTGCTCCAACGCAGGAGGATCCCGGTCGGGAGCCGCGGATTGAGGTTGCGCAACCTGGCTGCGCCTGCGGTACACGCGGTAGCCCACAAAGGCGGTCACCGCCGTAGCCAGCAGTGCTAACAGCAGGATGTTGGCGGGTTGCAGGCGAGGTTCTCCGGCTTGCGGCTGGTAGTCGACGGTGATGGTTGCCTCGGCCAGCCGCGTGTCTGTATTATCGAACGCCACCGCGCGCAGGGTGTACCTTCCGGGCTCGGCCTCGCCCATAGCTAGAGTGGCTTCAAACGGAGCGTCACGGTCATCTACGAACAGGCTCGTTCCGACGTAGAACTCAACTCTGTCCGGCGGAGGTCCGGTAGAGTCCACGACCAGAACCTGGTCGCCGGATATTTCCTGTCCGTCGCGTAAGCCGGCGAATGCGACCTCGGTTTTCGCGGCCGCTGCAGCTGTAGGCACAGCTGTAGGCACATCCGTGGGAGGTTGCGACTGTAGCAGCGTTGGTGTCGGGGATGGCATTTTGGTCGGCGCACTGGTTGCAGTGGCAGGTACAGGTGTGGGCGCAGCAAAGAACAAACTAATCTCGCGGCTCGCTAGTAATTCCCCACTCGTGTCATACGCCTTCACGGCAAGCAGATATGGACCGCTTTCCAGACCGGATGTGGACCAGTTGGTTTCAAATGGCGCTTCGGCGTCATCTGCGATTAATTGCCCACCGATGAAGAATTCAACCCGCGCGGGCACAATGTCCTCGGTGAGCATCGCAGCCAGCGGCACATCATCTGTTACGGTCTGTCCGTTTTCAAGGCCCAGTAACTTGACGGTGGGTGGCAGGGGCGGAGCGCGAAAACTGCGCACGTCCTGGTCGCGGTCTGCCTGGTAATCTAACTGTACGAAAAGCTCGTGGTCACCGCTGGGTACCGACGAGAAGTACGTTAACTGGTACCCCTGACGGAGTTGCGCAGACAGATCTTCAAAAAGCAGATCAATGTCCTTTGTTTCGGGTGCGAAAAGTGACCGGCCGCCGGTGAGATCAGCCACGCGGGTGAGGTCATGAACGTTCACGTCATTGCCCACGCCAATTGTGTAAAAGGGCACGCGTGTCATCGGTTTTGAGGCAAACTGGATCACATCTTCTACTGTCAGCGTGGAGCATTTTTCCCCCGTAGGGGTCTCGTCATTACCATCGGTTAGCAGAATTACAGCGCGTCTTCCCCTGGCGACGCTGGAAGCTAATTGGCCGGCTTCATAGGCGGCATCCCACAGACAGGTGCTGGCTCCCTGGATCGGCTCTGATTTTTGCAGAAGATTCAAGACATCCGCATGGCTGTGGGTGAGGCTGTGTTCCAATTTAGGCTCCGCGCTGAAGCTTAGTAAGGCGGACTGGTCCTGGTCAGTCATACCGCCCAGGAATGTGGCGCCGGCATCCTTGACGGCATCCATGCGTCCCTGGGAGCGCATGCTACCACTGACGTCTATGGCAAGAACAAGGCTTACAGGACCGGTTGCCGGGCTGCTTTCGAAATCGGTTACTTGCTCACCGTCCTGGCTCAAGGCAAAGTCAGCGCTCGTCAAACCGACGATCGGTCTTGCGGAGGCGTCGAGCACGCTGACATAGGCGGTGACCTTGTAGCCCTGGCGGGAAGCGTCGGGCTCGGCCTCTACGAAGTTGATGACCAGCGAAATGCCTGCCGCGGCCAGGGCAATCCCTGAGATACTCAGGATACAGGCTAAGGCGATGGGAATTAGTTTTCGGACCATGTGATGTTTTTCAGATTGATCAGCATGCGGGATCTTCTACCCACATTTGCGCTGTCGTTGCCAGCAATGAGATGTTCTCACCGCTAAGGGACCGGGTGGATATTCCCTGTATCAAGATGGTTGTCATGACGGCCATTACAAGCATTTCACTATTTTAATCTATGCGAGAAAAAGCACACGCATATTATAACAGACCGGGGTTACACTAGTGAATCATGAGAATACAACTCGGGGCCATTAGCACATGTTGCAGCAGAACCAATGGCGGCACTGTAAGCGCAGCGAGATGATGGCGCATTCACGCCGACATCCCTCGCGCGCTTTGCAGAGACCAGGGCCGGCCGCACCCGCATTAACTCGAACCGATTGACTCACAGCTCTCGCTCTGCTATATTATAGGTTGGATTGATTTGGCTTCAAGGTTCAAGTTGATGCGACCGCCGGGACGACTCTCCTTGCACGCGTAAGAAATATGACTTGAAACCGTGCTGAAATAGCCGATGGTTATGATTGCGGTTCGATTGGAATGTACACCTATATCTAAAAGGAGGTAGTCGTGTTTACAAACTTGTACCTGCGTGATATCAGCGCAAAAGTGCGTACCGCCTTGAGGGGACTCGTTCATGGTGAACGGGGACTCGAGACGGTCGAATGGGCCCTGCTGATCGTCGTCATTGCACTGGTGGTTATAGTGGCGGCAGGCACCCTGGGTGAAAGGATTACGGAGATATTCAACGAGATGGTCACTGCGCTAACGCCGCCGGGGGGGGCGCCCTAACACCGAGCGTAGATTAGCGCGCGAGGCTGAGAGAGAATGTGCGTTGTCGTCTGGAACCTGATGTTGCGGGCACCTCGGAGTTTGGTTGGATGGCAGGGGCTTTCCCCGCTCTTCTAAGAGGTTAGAGAATCATTTTATGTCGCCAGCTCGAAAGTACATCATTGTTGCACTGGTCAGCGGTGTCGTCGCTTTTGCGCTGAGTCTGTTCTTGCAGGGGAAGCGTGGCCAGCAGGCACTCGAGGCACGTCAGCGCGCTGGAGAACTGGCCACGGTGATCGTTGCCGGAGAAGACATCCCGCTCGGCACGCGATTGACCAATGAACACCTCGCGGAAGCAACCTTCTTGGCGAGCAGTTTGCCCGCAGGAAGCACTGCCATGCGCGACGCGGTGGTAGGGCATATCGCCCTGGTTCCGCTGGTTGCAGATGAGCCGGTACTGGAATCGAAACTGTTCTCCCCAACCAAGGAGGCAGGTATCCCGGCCGCGTTTGTCCCGGAAGGGCGTTACGCCTACGCGCTGGAGATGAAACCTGAGGACGCCGTTGGGGGTGCGATAGGCCGGACGGATCACATTGACGTGATAAGTGCCACCGACGAGGGCGGCGAGATATTACTCGAGGACGTCATGGTACTAGGCATAGCAGGCGAATTTCCGTTCGGAGTGGCTTCCGGCGATTCGGGCGGCGACCTGGGCATACTTGGGGGCTCATCGCGCCAGGGAATCGCAACAAAAATCCTGATCTTAGACCTGACGCAGGAGCAGGTGGTCCTGCTCGCCACCGCGGTACAGCAAACGGATGTCTCCGTCGCCCTGCACCCCATGCGGTGAATATGCCTCCGATGCGCGACGCTTCCTCTAAAGTAGAACGAGTTCGACTCCTCCTCATCGGAAGAAACGACGCCAGCTTGAACAAGCTGCGGGCGTTGCTGGCAGCGACCCCATCCCTTCAGGAAGTCGGGGCCATCTCGGACAGTTCGAAAGCGATCGAACAGGCCCGAAACAGGGTTCCTGATGTGGTGCTGGTGGAAGCAGAAGTCCTGCCGGTTCTCGGAATGGACGTCGCCCGGTTGCTCCGAACCGAGTTAGCACATATCGGTGTCATACTGATTGCGGCCCAGAGTGGTGCGGGCTTGTATCAGGACGCCATCCAGGCAGGGCTGCATGATTTCCTGCTGATGCCTGTGACCGCCGAGGAGCTGGGAAAGAGCATTCTCCGCGCATACGAGAGAGTGCAGCAGGTGACTGCGGGAAGGACTGGGGCTGCGCCCGGCGTAAGGCGAAGTGGCGCGGGCAAAATAATCACTGTGGCTAGCGCAAAAGGCGGCAGTGGGAAGAGTTTCATTGCCGCTAGCCTTGCCGCCCGGCTCGCAGCCAAGCATCCGGGAAATGTGAGCCTGTTGGACTTCAGTTTCCAGTTCGGTGATGTGGATCTCTTTCTCAATTTGCGGGGAGAGAAGACCATCCGCAGCCTTAGTTCAGTGTTTTCTGAATTGAGCTCTGAGATCATGGAAGATGTTTATGTAAAGGGCGCTAATGACCTTCAAGTTGTGCTGGCACCCAAGGGGTCGGACGAAGCCAAGGGTTTCACCGTGGACGATATCGGGGAGTTGTTGCGCTTCGTCAACCAGTCAAGGCGCTTCACAGTGGTTGACACAGCCACTCACATCGATGACATTCTGCTGTCGTGCTTGCGCGACAGTAGTCTGGTGCTGTTGGTGGTCAACCCTGACGTAATCTCCATTCGCAGCAACGCCAAGTTGATCAAACATTACCGGGACTTGCAGTACCCGCTTGACCGTCTGCAGGTGGTGCTTAACAGGCGGAGAGCGCAAGACGCGTTGGACAAAGGGAAGATTCAAAAGGCGTTTGGATGTCAGGTGTGCGCCACAATCCCTGAAGATCACGAAACCATGGAGGAGTTCCTCAATTTCGGTCGTTCTGTGGCCGATATACCTGATTCGCGTTTGTCGCAGGGTTTAGATGCAATGGCCGATAGCGTGGCGAGGATAGTGGGTGCGGCAGACGCCTGAGCACAGGCGCAAGTGGTGATGAAACCCTCACAGTATCTGCGCCGGTTTGACAATCCCCGCGACAACTTGCGCGCCCATTCCCGGTTCCGGCATTCCGGCCTCGTCCAGAGGGTTTGACGGACGTGGCATGAACGCTGTCACCCCGGAATTTGCCTCCACGCAGGAGATCAGGAAATTCCTGCGTGAACGCGTATACGCCGAGATCAACCCCACCGAGCTCTTAGACACTATGAAGCAGGACCCCGAGCGGGTTCGGCGCAAGCTGATTGAGTTGGTGGATCAGATCGTGTCCGAGCAGGGTTACCTGATTCCCGCAAACACTCACGTTGAGTTACAGGATTATGTAGTCGACGAGGTGTTGGGTTACGGGCCCATCGACCATTTGCTGCGTGACCCACAGGTGGAAGAGGTTATGGTAAACGGCTTGGACCAGGTATGGGTCGCGCGTCGCACAGAGCGAAGAGTAGAGATGGAACACACTGCAGCGCGTTTCGATGACGAAACTCACGTGATGCATGTCATTGACCGGATCATCGCTCCGATTGGGCGCCGTGTGGATGAAAGCAGCCCGCGCCTGGACGCGCGCCTTCCTGACGGTTCACGCGTCAACGTAATCATTCCGCCGCTAGCGCTCGATGGAGCCACCATCACCATCCGGAAATTCCCGGAAATATCCATCACTATTCACGACCTGACCCACCGCTTCAACACACTCAGTCCTGAAATGGCTGATTTCCTCGAGACCTGTGTGCAAGGTCGGCTCAATGTCCTCATATCCGGCGGCACCGGGAGTGGGAAAACCACCTTACTGAACGCTCTCTCCATATTTGTCGATGACGATGAACGTATCATCACGATCGAAGACACGGCGGAGCTGCGCGTTCACCTGCACAAACCGCACGTTGTCCGGCTTGAGGCGAGAGCTCCCAACCTGGAGGGGAAAGGGGCGGTGACGATCCGTGATCTGGTGGTGAATAGCCTGCGCATGCGTCCCGACCGGATCGTGGTCGGCGAGTGCCGCGCGGCGGAGACGGTTGACATGTTGCAGGCCATGAACACGGGTCACGACGGTTCGATCACCACAGTGCACTCTAACTCCCCTCAGGAGGCCATGCACAGGCTCGAGATAATGTTCCTCATGTCGGGTCTTGAGGTCCCGGTCGTAGCCATCCGCCAGCAGGTGAGCATGGCGATCCAACTGGTCGTCCAGATCAGGCGGATGCGTGACGGAAGTAGAAAGGTGACCAGCATTGCCGAGGTGCAGGGTATGAGCGACGACCAGGTGAGCACACAAGAGATCTTCAAGTTTGAGAACGGCAAGCACGTCTACACTGGCGCTCGGCTGCAAGCGCTGCCAAAACTGCTCCTTTCCCTTGAAGAACTCCCTCCCTTACCTGTATTCAGTTGAGGACCGGTCATGCCCCCCGCATTTTCTAGCCTGGGCATAGCAATATTCACCGGCGTGGCAGTGGGGTTCCTGGCTCTAGCTGCATGGATCATTTTTCGCGGCTTTAAACAGACTCAGGTACTCAGCGACCACCTGAAACCGATCGCGGCTGACAAAAAGAAGCCTGAAAGGCTGGCCTCACAGGCAGCGTGGGTGACCGCTTGGCTTTCGCGGAGAGATTTTGGCCAAAGACTGATTTCCTTCGTGAGTGAAGCCGAAACCGGCTTGAGCGCGGGCCGTTTCTTGATTTACCTCGTGCTCTCCGCACTGGCGGCTTTCGGGCTCGGTCTGTCGCTGACAGGAAGCAGTCTGGCCGGGATCGCATTTGGTGCGATGGGTGCCGCGATGCCTTCCATATGGCTTGGGCGCAAGTCCCAGCAGCGACTGGACAGGATACTTGACCAACTGCCCGAGGCGTTAACCGCGGTGGGGAACGCGCTCTCTGCAGGGGCAGGCGTCATCCAGGCGCTGGAGCAGGCTGCCACCGAGATCGCAGCACCCATGCAACCCGAACTGAAAAAAGTGGTGCAAGACATAAAGGTAGGCCAGAGTCTGGAAGAGTCTCTGGTGGCGTTGAAGGACAGGGTTCCACTCGCAGAACTCGACAGCGTGATCGCGGCCATATTGATTCAGCAACGCAGCGGGGGTGACCTGGCAGACCTGCTGCGCGAAGTGGTGGAAATGGTCAGGGAGGATGTTCACCTGAAACAGGAACTGCGGGTGCAGACGGCCCAGGCCCAGATCGGGGCACGTGTCATGGGCCTGATGCCCCTGGTAATGTTTATCATCATTTATCTACTGAGACCCGAGTTTCTCGCCCCGCTGGTGTCCACCGGTCTGGGAAAATTTATACTCGCAGTAGGTTTCATCATGAACCTTTCCGGATTTCTGGTGATACAGCGCATGACTGTTATCCGGGCTTGAGTGCCGTGGACGTTTTACTGCTCATCCTGACCGGGCTCGCGATGGCCGCTGCGGTCGCAGCAGGGGTTTACGCGATCCTGCTTGCGAGCCGTGAAAAGCGAGGCCAACGGTATCTTGACGGTGTGGTTGATGCGGCTGGCGTGGCGCCGCCGCAACGTGGTGACTCGGAAGCGGACCAGAAACTTCCGGCCCTTTTGGCGCGGTTGATAACCTATTCTCAATCCCTGCAGCACAGACCTGCTTTCGCCCGGACACTTGCTGCCCTGGCGACCGATAGCCGCCTGGAGCGGATCAAGCGACGCATGGCCAAAGCGGGATGCACGGGGGACTTCACTGATATGGACTTTCTCGGCGCTCAGCTCTTCAGCGCCGCTGCCGCTACGGTCATCATGGTGGTCTACATTTCCCTTCTTGGCTTTAGCCTGGTCTCGGGACTCTTGCTTCCAGTAGGGGCTTTTTTTGGCGCACGGATGACCGAGTCTTTTCTGACCACGATGGGCGAGAAGCGGAAGCGTGAGATACACATCGGCTTGGCGCCTGCGGTGGACATCCTCGTCGTAGCGGTTGAGGCCGGCATGAACCTGGACCGTGCTATCGAACTTTATTGTGATCGGTTCGAGAACACACTGGCCGACGAGTTATCAGAGATGCAGCAAGAGGTTCGTGTTGGCGTGCGGCGCCGGGACGCACTGCGAAACCTGGCCGAACGGGTTGAGTACGACGGAATGTCCAACCTGGTATCTGCAATCATTCAGGCGGAACGCTACGGCGTGCCCATCGGGCAGGCCTTGCGCACGCAGTCGGAGGACCTAAAGCGCTACCGCGTGCAATTTATGCGTGAGCAGGTGATGAAAGTGCCCGTCAAGATGATGATCCCGATGGCAACGTTGATCATGCCTTCCCTACTTGTTATCCTCGGAGGCCCAATGGTGGTTCAATTCCTGAGTGGTGGCGTATTCTAGGTTTGGGAACGCCGCCGGTCAGAGGCTGATGGTGCTGCGAGTGCTGCAATGAAAATCTTTGTCTCACAAGGGGGTCCAGGCGGTGGGTGCATTGCTTGCGGCAGTTCCGGTGCGCACGCGCATGGATCAATCTGCATGCCCGTAACTTGCGGGCCCAAACCGAAGACGGCACTGTGGCAGACGCTCATTCGTGGTGAGCGCGGCACATCGATGCTGGAGTTCGCCATAGTTGGCCCGGTCTTTTTGTTGCTAGTTATGGGCCTGGTACAGTTTGCCATATGGCTTTTTGGGATTAGTCTGACTCACTACGCCGCTGACCAGGCCTGTCGCACAGGCGCGGCCTGGGTCGGGGCGCTGACGCAGTCGGTGCAGTCACCCACTACGCTGGACCCTGCCTTCGTGCTGGTTTCCAACAACCGAGCTGAAGAGACGGCGCGTGACGTCCTTGGGGTGGTCAGCTTCGCCTCTGCGGCCGGCATCACGCCCGATTATCGCCTGATCGGGATCACGAAGGCAGAGCAGCAGGGTGATCGGGATTTCGAGATTGAAGCGCGGTTAGTTCTCCCGTTGTTCGTCCCGGTATTCCCGTCAGTAACTTATGAACGCACCGCGCGTTGCCGCCTGGAGCGTTTCTCGAGTTACTGAAGGTGTTCCGGGTGAGCAGGCTGCGGCTGCGGGATGACACGGGTCAGGCGGCGCTGGAATTTGCGATCGTGGCGCCGGTGCTGCTGCTGATAACCTTCAGCGCCATTTCGCTGTCGCTTCTAATCCTGGCGCGCTACAACCTGGACAAAACTGCGCGTGAAGCAGCACGGGTGGGTGCCGAGATCAGCATCTATCCCGAGTGTGCAGCCTACATCCAGGCGGTGGAGCGGGCCGAGAGCAAGGCGCGGAGAATCCTCGAAGAGCGGGGGCTTGATCCTGACAGGCTCACTTTCTCGGTGACATCGCCCGGCAGCGGAAGCTACCCGCGAGATGGTTTCTTCGCGGTGCGCCTGGAATACAATTACGAGATGCCGTTTGACCCCAGCGGGCTGTTGGGGTTCGCGCTGGGGAACGACGGTGTGGTGCCGCTCAGCTCTGAACACTCTTTTGCTATTCAGGCGTTTAAGGCGCGCTGGCCAATACATCACCCTGGTTGTTGATTGCGTACCCCGCCCGCCATCCTGATGACGGACATGTTGCCCTGGCTGCGGGTCCGGCAGGAGCGTCTGGCTTCAAGGTTGAGGTGATGACCACCTGGTGGGTCGAAGGCGCCTACATAATCTATGGTTGCGGTCCATCCGGATTGGACGCGTGTGAAGCGGGTACCTACCAGTTCCCCCGCGCAGTGTGCGACCAGGCCACATTCCCCATTCAGCAGGTACAGAAAGCGCCGGTGAAGATGAATGCGGTGATGGACGATTTTCATCATGCCAGCACTGATTATCGTGCTTGTGGGGCCGTTGGTGGACAATATTGTGCGCGGCGGGGTATTTTAGCGAATTCCAAAATAGAGCGCCATAATGTCGCGTAGTCGTTTAATCATCGGCATCACAGTCTTAGCCATATTGTTTTTTCTGGCTCTGGTGTGGGGCCGGGAGACGCTTGCGCCGGAGGTTAGCGACGTATCGCCAGAGGCGACCATACAAGCTACGCCCGTCGGCCAGAAGCCACAATCGGAATCGATGCCCACGCTGCAACCGCACGACGCGGCGCCTAAAACAGACCAGGCAGTCACCCGCACCCGCTATTCTTTTGACCCTTCATCGCGTACCATACCTGAGTTTGACTATCCCGGCGCAAAGGATCATCCAATAGTGCCGCGCTACCCTGCCGCCATGATTGTGGCCTATCAAGAGACTAATGGAGAAGAGTATTGCGAGTATTTCCCGGCCGGATCTTCTCTCGGGGACGGTAGTTGCCCTGCGGACAGGATTGTTGACAGAAAAATTATATACCTTGCCCGGTCTTCTCCAGACGAAATTCAGGACTTCTATCGCGAGACGTTATCCACAGATGGCTGGCAGAATTTATATGGGTCTCAGGATGTTTCGCGCCTGTCTTCTGAAGACACCATGACATTAAACCAGACCGAGAAAGAGATGCAGGGTAATTTAGCGTTATATGGCTCAGAAGAACTTGGGCTGGTTGCCTGGGTTTCTACCGAAGGTTCCGATCTTTATGAGTCAATGAGTGCAGAGAATCGATCGACGCTTATAATACTGCACGTAATAGAATTGTCACCGTAGCCCGCACATCGGATGCGTTATTGCATGCAGAGAATACCAATAAGCCGTAATAAATTGAGGGCGAGACCTATCTTGAAAGCCCTGCTCCAGGATGAGCAAGGCGCGTCCACTGTTGAATTTGCGATTGGTAACGGGGCTTGGGTGTTACCTACGGTCCATCACCAGGGCATTGCCAAAAGCCAGGAAGGCGAACGGGATTCTGAAGTATATGTAAGATTGTCGTCACCAACCTTCGCATCGTGGTTTGGCGATCTGACCTATGAGAAAACATCGCGCTGCCGATTGGAGCGGTTCCACAGCTGTTGATGACTCTGATAAATATCTGGTGTCTGCGCTGGCGAGAAAAAGGTCAGGCTGCGGTTGAGTTGGCGATCATCACGCCGATCCTGATCATGCTGGTGCTGATTTCCCCGACATTGTCGCTGACAATCATGGCGCGGCATGACGTCAATATCGCGGCGCACGCTGCCTCGCGCGCCGGCGCAGAAATCGGTATACTGGATCCAGCCTACGGTCAGGCCGTGGGTGTAGTACAGAGCAAGGCGCGGAGAATCCTCGAAGAGCGGGGGCTTGATCCTGACAGGCTCACTTTCTCGGTGACATCGCCCGGCAGCGGAAGCTACCCGCGGGAAGGTGTCTTCGGTGTACAACTGAGTTACCAGTACGAACTACCCTTTGAACCCAGCGGGTTTCTCAGGTTCGCCGTTGGGCCTGGAGGTGAGATTACACATGTGTCGGAAAGCCGCTCCTAAATTCAAGCATGTAAAGCTCGCTGCCCGTGAAGAAGGCACAATTATCGTGCTTTTTGCAGCGTTTCTGGTGATGTTGATCGGGATGACTGCGTTGATGACCGACCTGCCCTTGTGGCTGCGCGCAAAGCAGGAAGTGCAAAATGTTGCTGACGGTGCTGCTCTGGCAGGCGCCATGCAGCTATCACAAGTGCCTCTCGGCGGGCCAGGGAACCTGTTTGTCCTGAGCCCTGTTAATGCTCCCGACGCTGCTTACGCTTACTGTGATAAGTACCCTGACACTCACTGCGAGGTTTCAACGAATCCCCTATTTAATACTGTGAGTGTTGAGGCCCGGCGCCCAGTACAGGTCTTCTTCGCCAGGGCTATCGGGATCGAATCGTTTGAAGTACACGCAATGGCGACTGCACGCATGGTAGCCGGATACTGACAACTTGTGAAAGCTGCTCTTTCTATGCGCATGGGATCAGGCAAAATAATTCGCTCTCTGGCCCTTCTCTGCGCGGCGATTGTGTTGGGAATAACGCCATCAGACACCGCCGTTGCAGGGCGCAACCCTGACTTAGAAGCTGGCTTTTGCCCGGTCACGGACTGGTTTCCTGATCCGATTCCTTATTATGGCAGTCGGGCGCTAAGTCGCTGCCCCATTATTAATAATGTAGCTATGGCCGCTTGCTTGGTATCTGAGTTTGTAGACAATATACCGGATTGGGTCCAGGACTTTACTATGGACTTCCCTAAAGCTCCTCATAATTTCAACGCGGTCTGGAATCCGGTCGCGCCATATCTAAACCAGTGTGACAAGAATGGGCCTGTGGGTGTGGTGGATGTGAGCCACTACTTTTGGCTGGATCCAGAACCGAAGAAATATGACGATTGGGGAGTGTTTCCGTTGTTCAACCCTTTCACCCTGAACCCTTTTGCAGGCGCAACTACGCATTGGACGACCTGGGCGCCCACGCCAGAAGTCACTAACTGGTGTTTTGGGGATGGCATGGGGGCAGTCAGCAATCTGGAGGCCCCCGTCTGTAATGTCTATGAATTTAGCAGCCATGGCCAGGCGAAGAAGACCCCCGCACAAGACCCCGGCTTCGAGGTAATAGTAGAGACTTTTTGGGAAGCAGACGTAGATTGGCTAGATGTGTGTTGCTGCGTCTATGTCCCGTTACCTATCCCTTACCCCTGTGGGGTCGGCCCATATGAATTTCCTTATGCAGCATGCGACGAACCGGTTGTTCCCATCAAACAAGTGCAGTCGGTGTTGATTCCAAACGACATTGACATTGCCGCCGCTGCACTGGACCCTCCGGAGGCATTTACCTGTGATGAGGTTCCACCGCCGCCGGAGCCCCGGCCTACTCCAACTGAACCGCCCACGCTGTATGAGACCTGCGAGTGTTCAGATAATTGGCTCTTCACTGACACCCTTGACTGCAGTGATTTTGCGCGTCAGGAATCAGCCCAACTGTGCCTCGAGACGTGTGATGGCGATCAGCATGATCTTGACAGTGATGATGATGGCTGGGCTTGCTGCCCGGGGGGGCCTCCAAACTGCTAAGGGTAGCATGGTGGTATAAAGAGGATAGTGCCTGTGGGAAACAACATCATCCCTCGCGATATCCAGCCTGACAATCTGCTGGTTTCCGCTGCCGGCGTGGTGGTATCGGGCTTTGGCTTTGCACAAACAGTCAGCGGAGCAGACATCACCCGCCCGGGTTTCAGCTTCGGTGGCGGATGAAGATACAATTGTGGACACGTTCGAATGGCAAGTTCCCGATGCAGTGGCGCGTCGGGCGTGTGAGAGCGGAAGAGGCCATTGAGTACGGGTCGCACCATTTGCTGTGGGCAGGTTGGCTCGGGCGAAATTATGGAGATGCAGACAGCGTGAGGCTACGGCCAGGAGGCTGAGATATGGAGAACCTGATCGGCACAAATTTGGAGAATCGCTACCGCGTTGTGGAACGGTCCCAGGAGACGGAGACAATTGCGTCCTTCTTGGTGCGCGATCTGCGTGGTAACCGGCTGCTCGCGTTGCAGGTGCTCAAGCCGGAGGTGGCCGGGGAAATGCGGGAACGTTTCCAGCGCACGATAGGGGTATTGGAGACGGTCAGCAGCGCTCACGTGTTGCCGCTCATTTCTAGTGGCACGCACGGCGAGCTGGACTACATGATCACCGATTATGTGCAAGGTAGAAAAGTCTCGGGGTTCATGCATCTGCTCGGGCGTCTGTCTCTGGAGCTTGCTCTCGGAATAATCTCTCAGGCTGCTCAGGGCCTGCTTGCCTTGCACGAGAACAACATCGTCCACCGCGACATTAGGCCGGAACGGCTGGTGGTCGGCACCGATGGAACGGTGATGCTGGTCGAACTGGGGTTGCCAAAACCCATGGCAAGCCCGCAGCTCACCCGGGAAGGTTTTGCTCCGGGAGAACTATGCGCTTACTGGGCACCTGAACAGATAGGCGGCGAGGCCGATCGACGCTCCGATGTCTACGGGTTGGGAGCCACTTTGTACGCGATGCTCACCGGAGAGCCACCTTTTGGGCAGCAGAACGATGCATTTGCGCTGGCTATGCAGATAGAGAAAACCACGCCGCGCCCGTTGGGAGAGCTGGTAGCGGATATACCCGAGGGTGTCGAAAAGTTGTTGGAGAGGTGCCTGGCCAAGAAACCGGCCGACCGGCATGCGGGAATTCCCGAGTTTCTTGAAGCCGTGAAGATCATGAAGGGAGTGGAAATAGCAGACAACGCAGGGATTCGCGAGGCGCTTGAGGGCCTGCCCGCGGAGCTGGTGCCCGAGGACGCGGGCTCGCCAGAGCGGACATCATCGGCATTGTTGGTGTCTGATTCGGGGCGAGAATTGCCGGTCAGTGGCGAGTTGGTCACGCTGGGACGCGACCGTCTACAGGACATAGATCTGACCCCTTTGGAGGGGTCAAAGTACGTATCTAGGCGGCATGCATGGATCGAACAGGAGGGCGGTAATTGGACCATACGCATCGACCCGGGCAATAAGAACCCCAGTTGGCTGAACGGCAAGCTTCTCAAGGGCGGGGCACGTGAACGGATCACGGACGGAGACACTTTGCGGCTGGGAGCGGTCAGCTTGACCTTCAAATGTTAGGGGGCAAAGCTTGCTATACGGCGGACAAAGCCAGCATGGTGAACGTGCCGAGCGCTAGGAAAGGCGCCATGGGCACGGTAGCTTTGCGGTCGAATGTGCCCCGCAGCCATGACACCAGCGCCAGCACGCTTACAGCCAGTGCGGCCATCAGGATGGCCCCGACGATCGCCGGGTAACCAAGCCATAGGCCGATGAAGAGCGCGAGCTTGACATCCCCAGCGCCAGCTTTTTCCGGGCCGTAGAGAAAAATAGGTAGCACGAAGAGCGCGGCCGCGAGGCCACCGCCGACCAGGTCACTGCGCCAGGTTCCGGCCAGAACGGCCTCCAGAAGGGCGACTCCTGCAGCCGGAAGGACCACCCGGTTCGGGATACGGCCCTCGCGCAGGTCCGTGAATCCCAGATAGAGCAGTGCGGCAGCATATGCGGCAGTCAGGGCGTAATCCATCGGCGCGGCCCCCTCGTTTGAACTCCGGCACCCCTGAGATATCATCGGCTTTTCTGCTCACATTGGCGCTATGCTCTATCTTGCCTCAGGAGATGTGCACCGACAGGGTGTTTTGGGGACGTTCTTAGTCTAACAGACCCAACAAACGCGTACAAGAGGTTCCTATGGCCCGACCTCGAGCAGGGTTGGGCCTGTTGCACATGCCTTATTGTGCCGGTGTTGCCGAGGATCAGGAAGTCGTCGCTGACCAGCTTGCGGATGCCCTCCACCTGTTCAGCGTCATGCGGAGTTTAATACCCAATGCGCTCGAAACGACCGTTGAACTCAAGAATGTACGCTTGACGATTCACGGCTCCGTCACTGTCACGGAAGATAAGGCCATCTTCGCCCAAATGCACCAGATCCGCATAAGCTGCCACGTCGGCTAACCCCCATCCTAGACCGCCGCCATTTCCCAACAGGCACCACACGACCCCAAAAGCCTCCTGATAGGCGGGCGGGTAATAGCCGGCCGGCGCGCTCCCGGCACAACCCTTGCCAACGCCGGAATTGAGCGCATTTGCTACTTCACCAATGTAGATGTCTTGCCATGAACCGCTCGTCCGGCCCCCGCCATCAAAGATGACAAGGTAAGTCTGGGTCCTCGACTCTTGCCAGAAGATGTGCCCACCCTGGAAGGGCTGTTCTTTGGTGATGCGCACAGTAGTGGGAGACGCGGACCGTGGGCAGCCCAGCTCGGTTTGGTATCTCAACCAAAGGGCGATGAATGGCCCACGCACCTCGGTGCCGCAAATTACCGCCGGTGCCGGCGTGGGGGTTTGCGTTGGTGTGGGTGTGTTTGTTGGCGTGTGGGTTGCGGTGCTCGTCGGAGCATCGGTCGGAGGTACAAGTGTCTCGTTCGAAGGGACAGATGTATCTGTCACGTCCTTGAACGCGTACAGATAATTGTCCCAGCTCCCGAAATACACCACCCCGCCCGAGATGGCCGGGGATGAGTTCACCTCGTCGCCGGCCTTGAACTTCCATTTCTCCTGGCCCGTGCCGGCATCCAGCGCGTACAGATAATTGTCCCAGCTCCCGAAATACACCACCCCACCCGAGATGGCCGGGGAGGAGAAAACCCCGTCGCCGGTCTTGAACTTCCATTTCTCCTGGCCCGTGCCGGCATCCAGCGCGTACAGATAATTGTCCCAGCTCCCGAAATACACCACCCCACCCGAGATGGCCGGGGAGGAGAAAACCCCGTCGCCGGTCTTGAACTTCCATTTCTCCTGGCCCGTGCCGGCATCCAGCGCGTACAGATAATTGTCCCAGCTCCCGAAATACACCACCCCGCCCGAGATGGCCGGGGATGAGTTCACCTGGTCGCCGGCCTTGAACTTCCAGTTCTCCTGG
>Ga0187827_10000616_pt1 | contig 55770 bp, 59 predicted proteins | sample ETNtaG_39_FD_167969 | JGI IMG/M metagenome (GOLD analysis project Ga0187827, IMG submission 167969) | Marine microbial and viral communities from oxygen minimum zone, Eastern Pacific Ocean - ETNP2014_SV_150_PacBio MetaG (Illumina Assembly) | ecosystem: Environmental > Aquatic > Marine > Hypoxic...
GGGCGCTCCACGAACTACCGCGTGCCGCACGCGCACTACATCCATCCCGATACCATCCGCGAGGTGTTCCTCGACCGGGTACGGATTGAGCATGGCTACTCACGGGAGGAGTTCAATATGTTCTCCGGAGCGCGGCTGGAAGAGCTGCTGGGCGACGAAACGCTGGTGCGGTTTATTGTAAATAGGGACGCAAAGCTGCGACAGGAGCAGGTGCTGGAAGCAATCAGCAGGTGGACCAAATGAGCGAAGATTCCGAAACAGGAGAAGAACAGGAGAGTTCGGTCAGCCAGACTTACCTCATGGATGAGGATTTGCGCGAGACGCGGGAGTTGGCCGAGGGGCTACTGGGCGAAGTGGAGAAAGTGGTCATGGGCAAGCGGCCGGTGCTGGAGCTGGTGATGACCGGCATCCTGGCTGGCGGCAACATCCTCTTCGAGGATAACCCCGGTCTGGCGAAAACGCTGCTCGCCAACACTTTTGCGGGGGGACTTGGCTGCGACTTCAAGCGGGTGCAGTTTACGCCGGACCTGCTGCCAGCCGATATCACCGGCATTTACATTTTCGACCGCAAGCAGAACGAGTTCGACTTCCGTCCGGGGCCGCTTTTCTGCAACATCCTGCTCGCGGACGAAATCAACCGCGCGCCGCCCAAGACACAGGCCGCATTGCTGGAAGCAATGCAGGAACACCAAGTTACCATCGAGGGGCATACGCACAAACTGCCGCAACCTTTCATCACCGTCGCGACGCAGAACCCTATCGAGTCGGAGGGCACCTACCCACTGCCCGACGCGCAACTGGACCGGTTCATGATGAAGCTCTCGGTCGGCTATCCCGGCCGGCCTATCGAGCGCGCGATTATCGTCAAGCGCATGCAGCGCCAGAAAGACGACTACGACGTCAAGGCGCTCGCGTCGCCGAAAAAGCTGCAGCAGATGCAGGCATCGCTCGAGAAGGTGAAGGTCGACGAGACGATTATTGAGTATATCGTCGAAATCGTCACGCGCACGCGTGAGGACCCGCGGGTGGCGGTCGGCTCGAGCCCGCGCGGGACGCAGTCGCTCTTCAAGCTCTCGCGAGCGCTGGCAGTGATGAACGGGCGCGACTACGTCGTGCCGGACGACATCAAGCGGCTCGCCATCTACACACTACGGCACCGCATTATCCTGAAGCCGGAGCCGCGCATCAAGGGCGTCCAGCCCGAGGAAATCATTTCGCAAATCCTGCAGGAAGTCGAAGTTCCCACGACGCAGGGCTACACCGATTGAATGTGGAGCAGGAAGGCGACGGCGCTCGCCGGGTGCGGCGCCTTTCTGGCGCTCTCGGGGCTGGTGCTGCTGAATTACCTCTTCATCAGTGTTGGCATCGTGATGCTCAGCTTCCTCTTCCTCGCCAGTTTCCTGAACCTCTGGATGCCACGCGTCACTATCGAGCGCACAACCAGCTCGGATAACATCTTTGAGGATGGCGAGCTGGAGGTAAGCTTCACGCTGTGCAACCGAGGCCTGCTGGGCGGCTTCGTCGAAATCTATGACGAGGTGCCACCGCAGGCGCGGCTGGCGCGCGGCTCAAACTACACGCTGCTCTACTTGAAGGGACGGCAGGAGGTGAGCTTCGCCTACACCGTGCGGATGCCGCTGCGCGGCCACTACCATCTCGGGCCGGTGCGACTGCGAGTCAAGGACGCGTTTGACCTGTTCTACAATGAGCGGCACGAGCCGATACTGGAGCCTTTCTCGGTCTTCCCGCGCATCGAGGGACTCGAAGCAGAAATCCTAGGAGGCAAGAACCCCAAGCTCTACCAGGGGGCGATGCCGATTTACTCGATCGGCGAAGGGAGCCAGTTCTACTCGCTGCGCGAATTCCTGCCGGGCGACTCGATGCGCAAGGTGAACTGGAAGGCACTGGCGCGCACCGGCCGGATGATGGTCAATGAGACCGAGCACGAGAATATCATTGACATCTACATGCTGCTCGACGCGCGTGGCGTCAGCGGCGTCGGGACGCCCACCAACAATCCGCTCGAGATGTGCTGCCGCGCCGCCGCAAGCTTCGCCGACCAGCTACTGCGGTCGCGCAACAACATTGCGCTGACGGTCTACGGCAGCCGCACCGCGACGGTGCACCTCGGTCGCGGCGAGACGCAGTTGTTCCGCATCCTGACTGCGCTGGCCGACGCGAAGGCTGAGGGCGAATTACCGCTGAAGCTGGTTATCCAGGATCTGCTGCCCTACATCCCGTCCGGGTCGCCCATCATCCTCTTCAGCGCACTCGACAATGACCCCTCGCTGACCGAGGCGTTCACGCTGGCGCTGACGCGCGGTTACGCGCTGACAGTGGTTTCCCCGTCGAGCATCGACCTCGAGGCGACGACCGGGCGCATCCCGGCCGGGCCGGAGACGGTGGCGCGCATGGAGCGCGAGAACATTGTTAACGAGCTGCGCAGCTGGGGCGTGCATATCGGCGACTGGAAACCGGGCGAGCCGGTCAACATGGCACTAGCGGGGGCTCAACGATGAACTTGATGGAGCGGCTGCCGCGGCTCGAGCAAGTCATCAACTACCGCGACCTCGCCGGGGAATATCCGCTGCTGCTCGCCGTGCGGGTGCTCGCGTCGGCGGGGCTGCTCTGGATGGGGACGCTCTGGTTCGGGTTCCACGACCCGCAGCAGTCGCTGATTACTGAATATGCGCGCGGCTACTATCCTGCCTTCGACCCGGCAGCGTATGACTATGTGGCTGGCGGCTTCCTCACTGGATTCGGGCTTTACCTCTACACGCTGCTGCTGCGGCCGTGGAACCGGCTAGTGCTCTTCGCCATCGTGGCGTGGATGGGGTGGTATTTCTTCGGCCCGTACGTCGCCTACCAGACCGAGAACTACGTGCGTTACGCTGACCCGTGGCTGGCGCAGGAGCGCGCGTCGCTCTGGTTCGGCCACGCGACGATGCTGGTCTTCGGCTCGTCACTGGGGCTCGGCGCCTACGGCATCTGGCGGCGGCGAACGCTGCCGATTACGCTCTCGGTAATCCTGGCGATTGCGATCGGCTACCTGCACACCGGCGAAAGCGTCCAGACCCTCGAGGGCGGCGTACGCTATGGCCTCGGCTTCCTGATTTACATCGAGCTCTCGCTGGCGGCGCTGAAATACGAGGCGTACGTCCTCCAGTTCCATCCCGCTGGCGCCAGTGGCAGCCTGCTCTCGGGGGGCGAGGTGGGGCGGGTCCGCGCAACGCTGGCGTCGCTGATGGGGCATTACGGAGTGCATCTCGCCATCATGCTCGGGCTGACTGCGCTGCTGGGAGGCATTATTCTCGAAATCAACACCTGGGTCGCGCGCTACACCAGCGGCCGCATTGCCGAGTCGTTCGAGCTCGACTCGCTCTACGGTATCGTCTTCACCGCGATGGTCGCCTTCCTGCTGCTGGGAGTGCTGCGGATGTTCGCCGGGCCGGATTACGAACTCGACGAGAGCTGAATCGGCACGCCCTCTTCGGGGAGGATTACCTCGCAGTCGAGGTCATCCGCTAGCGGCTGCCGGTCGTCGCCGTGGTAGAGAATTACGCGCTCGGGGTCGCAAGCACGGATGAACTCGAGCAGCTGTGCGTGCCCCGCATGGCCACTCAGCGAGAACTGCGCCACCTCGCAATCGACGCGGAAAGCGGGCGATTCGGGGTCGCGCTCCATGCGCATGCGCCCGGTTTCGAGCAACTGGTGGCCGTTGGTGCCGGGGACCTGGAAGCCTGTCAGGAACAGCGCCGACTTCTCGTCGTGGCGCAACTCCTGCATGTAGTGCATCACCGGCCCGCCGCTCAGCATCCCGGCAGTGGTGACAATCACGTCGCCGCGCAGCGCCTGCTCCCGCATACGCCAATGGCGCACGAAGCGGGTCTGCTTCAGCGCGTGGTTCAGCCCGCCGACGTTGCGTAGCGCGCCGGGGTGCTTCTGCAGGATGCGCGCGATGTCGCGTCCCATCCCGTCGAGCCACACCTCGTAGCCCTGCCCGGCGAGCAGCATCAGCAGCTCCTGGCTGCGCCCCAGTCCGAAGGCGGGCAGGATGACACGGCCACCGCAGCTGACGACGGCGTCAATCGCGGAGAGCAAATCGTCGACAATCTCCTCGCGCTCAGGGTGCTCGCGGCCGGAATAGGTTGACTCAATCGCGAGCGTGCGGCACTTCAGCGGCTGCGCGGCGCGCGTCAGCCCCGTGTCGACGGTGTGGATATCACCAGTAAAGAGGAAACCGAGCTCGGGGAAGTGGAACATCCCAGCCCCCGGAATGTGGCCGGCGTTGCGGATGTTGAACTCGAAGCCGCCGTGAAACGCGCTGCGCCCCGGCACCAGCGAGCGGTGCTGCCGCAGCAGCTCGCCAATCGCCGCCTTCGGGAACGGCGCCGGATACCCCTCGCTCTCGGAGACGCGCAGCGTGTCCTCCGCCATCCGCACCGCGAGGTCGCGCGTCGCCGGCGTCGAAACAATCGGCGTCCCGCGGTTCGCCACCTCGGGCGCCAGCCCGCAATGGTCGAGGTGAGCGTGCGTCAGCAACAGCGCATCGATATCGGGTGCCGGTGCCGGGAAGCGCGGCGGGTCGTCCGGCTGGATGCCGTAGTCGAGCAGCAACCGGCCGGCGTCGCCTTCGAGCAGCACGCCGACGCGGCCGACCTCGCTCGCGCCGCCCAGAAATGTGAGTGTAGCTTCCACGCGGTCAGTCCCAATCGTCCCAGTCGTCGCCCGAGGATTCGGCGGCGGGAAGTGGCGACGCGGAGGCTGATTCGTCGTCCTCTTCGTCCTCCCATTCCTCGTCATCCCACTCCTCAGAACGGTAGTACATCGCAGCGCCGACCGCCATCACTAGCCCCAGCAGTACGAAGACGTACCACAAGTCGCCGAGCGTAGCCGTGAGGCGACCGCCGAAGCCCTGTTCGACCTCGAGCGTGAGGGTCTTCTCAACCCGGTGTGAAGTTACCGAACTAGTGATAGTCACCAGAATTTTCTCACTGTCGCCGTGCCGAACCTCGTCACTGGCAGTGATTCGCACCGTCGCTTCGCCGCTGCGGCCGGCGCCGACCGCAATCAAATTCCCGTCGGGGAACGAGACCTGCCACCCCTGCGGTACCGAGGGCGCCTGTAGCTGGTAGGTGTCGTCGGCATTGAGCGGATTGTGCAGCTCGAGCGTGAACTCGTAGCTGCCGCCCGGCTCAATCGCGGCGCGATACTTCGCGGCGGTGACCTGGAACAGGTCGTCCTGCAGAGCGAGGTTGAAAGTCAGGTCCTGGCGGCCGCGCGGCGGCGGTGAGCCATGCAAATCTTCGGCAACGGCCACGACGGGGTAGCCCCCCTCCTGGTAGGTGGCGGAGTTGCCAGCGGTGACCAACAGATCAAGCGGCATGCTCTCGCCCTCGCTGATGGTGACCTGCGTCACTGTCTCGCCGCCATCCTTGTACTGCGCCGACCAGCCTAAAGGCAGGTCCTCGACGTAGAGCTGGACGTCGTGGTCGCCCTCGATCGCCGAGTAGAGCGAGAGGTGCACCGTCTGCGTCCCGCCCGGTTGCAGGTTGGCGTAAATCATCGAGCCGCCGCCCGCAACGTTGAGGGACAGACCGAAGGTGCGGCTCACTTCGAGCGTTGCCGTGGAGGTTTTCGTGGCGTTGCCTTGCGAAGTGCCCTTGAGCTGGATGGTCGAAGTGTCGACGTCGCCGCCCTCGGCCGGGCGCACCCAGACGGTGACGTTGGCGACGTGCTCGCCATCCTCCTCGCGCGGTAGCCCGTTGATGGTGATACCCAAATTGCGCTCGCCGTCATACTCGAACTCGACGTCCCAGTCGAGGAGGCTGGAGCTCCATTCCAGGTCCACGGAATCAGTCGCCTGCCCCAAGTTGGCGACGCGGAGCTCAAAATCGTTCCAGTTGCCCGCGACGGCATCAACCTCGGACGAGGGGGCGTGCTGCGTCCCCTCCTCGAAGTAGAGTCCCACCATGAACTCGGCGCCGACAACAGTCTTGGTCTCGAGGTCGAAGGTCTGCTTCTGTGAAGAAGGCGAATTCTGCGAAGTAGCGAGGATGCTGACAGTCGCGTAACGGCCGACCATCTCAGTCGAGTCCGCCACGGAGACGCTGAAGGTCACGGTCTCGGTCCCGCCCGGCGCGAGGTTGCCGCTGCTCCATGATTGCGGCTCGACGGTCCAGTTGGACGAGGTGTCGCTCGGCTGGAGGTCGAAGCTGTCGGAGCTGTCGCCGCTATTGCGCACCGTCAGCTGGTAGCTGACCGAGCCGCCGACCGCGACCGACTGCTGTCGCTCGTCAGTCCAGAGGTAGACGCCATACTCGCCCATCTCGACCTGTAGCTCGACCCAGTAGCCGTGGCCCTGCTGGTCGACCGCCGAGACGCGCACGGTGTAGGCGCCCGAGCCAGTCTGCTTCGCGCCCGGCTGGTCGAGGTCGTTGTAATTCCAAGTAATGTCATCAAACTCGACCGTGCCGTCGCCGTCGCCGCGGTCGGTCGGCGCCAGCTCGCTGTCGAACAGCTCCTCGCCGTCCGGGTCGTCAACCTGAACGCGAATAGAAGCGACGTCGTAGGCACCGAAAGCGTTGAGCGCGGTCCCGGAGAAGAACGCCCGCGCCAGCTCGGCCGGCAGGTTAGGCTCGAAGCGGTCGGTCGCCTGCCGGTCGTCGTCATCCGAGGTCTCGAGGTTGAACGCCTCGGTCAGGACCGTGATGTCGCGCACCGGGTTGGTCTTCACGACCAGCCTGGAGGGGGTATCACCGTCGGTGCCGGTATCGAGCCCGAGGTTGACGTCGCTGCCGCCGTCATTCTCAAGCTCGACGACGATGTAGTGGCCCGAGTCGAAAGTGTAGCTGGGGCCGAGCGAATCCTCCCAGTAGAGTTCCTCGTCTTCCTGGTCGTCACTGCTAGGGTTCCCGATACCGCCGGAGACGTCCATCTCGCCACTGGCGAGGATCGCACCCCCCGTCGGCGACGTGCCGTCGCGCACCTTGATGTTCAGGTGACTCGACTGAAATACCGCCGTGTTGACATAGAGTTCGATGAAAAAGCCACGTTCGGGAGCGTTGTAGGAATCGACGGGGAGGTCTGTCCGCAGTGGCTGGTGCAGCGCGAAGAAGAGGCTGCTACCGCTGGGAATGCTGACCGTCGTGCCGTCGCTGCCGTGGTCGCCGGTGGTCCAGGTGTGGAGCTTGCCCTCACCACTCTCCGACCAGAGATAGAGCCCCACCTCGTGTGCCTGCCCCCCGATTTCCTCGGCGGAAGCGGGTAGCCAGACGGCTGCCTGAAGCAGCATGAGGCCCGCGACCAGAAAGGCAATGGCACGGTTCACGGAAAGTTTCGACCCGTTCCGGCGATAAATAGGTATCCCTTCCCGATTTTCAGGCGCCGCCATTGGTCTCCCACTTGCGGACCACACCCTCAAGGTCGCGGATAAACTCGAAGAGCCGCGTGCGGGCGTGTGACGGGATATTGGTGTCATTTATCTGCTCCTCGAGAATGGAAATCGTCGAGTAAATCCGCAGGTCAAATTCATCGCCCTTGTTCAGGAGGTAGGTCTCGAGCGCGCCGCTTACGTTGCTGCGCACGTTGCGAGGGACTGAAGTGTCCTCGGTAATTGCCTGGCGAATCTCCTGCGACAGGCTGTTAATCGTTTCTTCCGTAGCCATGGGAACGCCTCCATACGAATTGGCGTCGCCACCTTGGGGTCCTCTATAAGAGTGACGTCGTCGGCAGAAGCCGTTACGTCTGCCGGCCGTTCGCGTCAACCTCGCCGGCACGGATGCGCGACGCGCTCACTGGCAAGCCATCCGCCGCCAGCAGGTGCGGGACCGTGACTACTTCCAGCACCGCCAGCCCGTGCGCGAGGCGGCGCGCGTTGAGCCGCGCCGCCGCCTCGCGCGTCCCTTCGGAGACGACGATGCCATCTATATCGGCGCCCTCGGCCGCCGGCCCCCACTCCTCGGCCAGCGAGACTATTTCGACGCGGTCGAGAGCGTCGCGCGCCGCGAACCAGTCGCGCAGCGCCCTCTCGCGCTCGCCGTACGGCGCCAGCTCGCGACCCGATAGTCGCCGGCTGGCGGCGAACTTGTCGCTGGCGAGCCCGATTACGAGCCTCACTCCCGCCGCGAGCGCCGCGTCGAGCAGCCGCGCATGGCCGGCGTGCAGGATGTCGAAAGTGCCGCCGAGGCAGACGCGCTTCATCGGTGCGGCAGGCGACCGTTCCTAATAACCGCTGGCGGCACCCTTATCAGCGCGCCGGATTCGCGCCGCACATGGGCGAAACTACGACGACACTCGCCGTCGGCGGGATGACCTGCGGCGGCTGCGCTGGCAACGTGCAGCGCGCGCTGGAAGGCGTCGCGGGAGTGACGTCAGCCGCGGTGGACCATGTCGCTGGCAACGCCAGCGTCATGCACGCGGGAGTCGCGCAAGCCGAGCTCAAAGCGGCGGTCGCCGCCGCCGGCTACTCCGTCGGCGACGAATCGGCTGGCGCGGATGCGCTGCACCAGCTCGGGAGCGCGCCGGCGATGGGTGCCAACTTCCACTGGGGTGACGGCGTGACCTGGCGGCAGGCGGCGAACAACACCAAATGGTGTCTAATCGGCTGCTCCCTCGGCGAGTTCGCGACGCTGGCATACTATTCTTATTCAGGAATCGCTGCCAATTATGACCTCTGGTCGAAGATGTGGATTTTTTTCGCTGCGTTGCCTTTAATCAACGGACTGATAACCAGTGTTATGCTTGAGACTGGCATTCTAATGCGGGGACAAATGGATTTCTCTAATGCTCTCAAAACGGCGATGGGGATGTCGTTCATCTCAATGTTGATGATGGAAATAGCAATGGAAATTACAGACCTGCTGTTCACAAGCGGAGAACTCGGGATGAATCCAATTGCAATTCCGTTTATGCTGGTTGTCGGCTTCCTGACGCCGTGGCCCTACAACTACTGGCGGCTAAAGAAGTACGGTCAAGCTTGTCACTGAAAACCATCTTTGATATTGTCAGACCTGCCCACAAGGTCCCTAGAACTATCTGGAGTTCAGACACACCTCTGACATTGAAGCCAAAACCCATCACTTTATTTTTTCTGGTTACGGGCCTTTGGATATTTGGTACGGGAGAAGCAATAATCATTGCATCCGGGATTGGAGTCAGTCCCTGGACGGTTTTAGCTCAGGGAATTGGCAAACAGACCGGTTTCTCAGTGGGTGAAGCAACTTTCGTTGTCAGCATTTTGGTTCTCTTTATGTGGGTACCATTGCGTGAAACACCAGGGATTGGGACCATCCTGAACGCCATACTGATCGCTATGGCCATAGACGTGATGGCACCTTTTCTTCCAGAGCCCACCGAAATAGGACCACAAGTGGTACAGACAATTATCGGAATCATATTAGTGGGGATAGGTAGTGGTTTCTATCTCACTGCCAATCTGGGCCCGGGTCCAAGAGACGGGTGGATGACAGGCATTCAACAAAGATCAGGATGGCCAATTGGCCGGGTTAGAATTGGAATCGAGATTGTGGTTCTAAGTTTGGGGATAGTTCTAGGAGGGACCTTCGGAATCGGGACAATTATATTTGCGATTGGCATTGGCCCTGTGGTAGCAATGAGTTTAGGCGTAGCAAGTCACTGGAGTGAATGAAAGCCAGAGAAGAAATACGAGCACTAGCAAACAAAAAGATAGCTCAACATAGTCTGAGATTCTTTAAAACAGACAAAGGAGAATACGGATATGGCGATCTTTTTCTTGGTGTAAGAGCACCCCAAATAAGATCGATTGCTAAAGAACACATTGACATTTCTATAACTGATATGAAAACACTCATATGTTCTAAATATCACGAAGAAAGATTTTTAGGCTTAATAATTATAGTAAATAAATACGCTAAAAGCAAAGATAGAAAAGATAGAAACAAACTGTACGAAATCTATGTTTCCAGTTTCAAACATATCAACAATTGGAACTTGGTTGACGTAACCTGCCCACATATAATTGGAAAACACCTCATGGACAAAGATCGTAAGATACTCTACAAATGGGCCAGATCCGATGACCTATGGACAAGAAGAATAGCCATGATTTCAACTTTTTGGTTTATCAGAAGAAATGATTTAGAAGACACTTTCAAGATAGCAGAGAAATTACTTCACGATGAACATGATCTTATCCATAAAGCAGTTGGATGGATGCTTAGGGAAGCTGGCAAAAGAGATCTAAAAAGAGAGAAAACTTTTCTAAAAAAACACTACAAAACCATGCCCCGAACAATGCTAAGGTACGCTATAGAAAAATTCCCTGAAACCAAGAGGCAGAAATACCTCAAGGGAACAATCTAAATTCATTTTGAAACAGCCACCCACTTGTGCAACTACTGGCGCCTCAAGTACGGCGCAGCGTGCTACTGATGCGAACTGATGGCCTACATCAGTCTGTTCTTCGGTGGCCTGATATGGCTGATTGACTACCTCAGTCGTCCGAAAAACACCTAAACCCACCCGGTACTGCGACCGCGATGCGCATCCTGATGGGGATTCGCTGGCAGTCGCGGCACGGCGGCGAAGGCCACTTTAGCCGGCCGCCGGTAACGCATCATGAACGACCGACTGCGGGCGGCGCTGCCGCTGCTGGTGCTGGGGTGCGGCTGCTACGGCGGCGCGGCGCTCGGCTGGACTTTCGGCGTCGGCGCCAGCTCGGCGGTGCTGCTCTTTCTCTTCTCGATGTATCCGCTGCTGGTGCTGGTCGGCGCGGGGCTGCTCGCCGCCGGTTGGATTCGGTGGCGCCAGGAGGCGTGATGCGCGGCTGGACCGCGGGCGCGTTCGCGCTGGTACTGGCGCTGCTACTGGCAGCACTGCCGGGCGTCCCCGCCAGCCACCCCGAAGAGGCGCCCGAGCAACGGCTGGCGCTGGTCGAATACTTCACCGCGACGTGGTGCCCGCCCTGCGTGCAGGGCGGGCTGGCGCTCGAGGCTGTGGCCGACATGGATGATGTGGTGGTGCTCGCCTACCACCCGCTTGAGGACGACCCGTTCGGCTCGCCCGCTGTCGAGGAGCGACTGGAGCTCTATGAGGTCACCGGCTTCCCGACTTTCGTCATCAACGGCGGCGGCCGGCTCGAGGGCGCCAGCAGTCAGTCGGGCACCGAGGAACAATACCGCCAGCTCTTCGCAGCAAACCCTCCCGCGGAAGGCATCGGCGTGCGCGTCGCCGCACCGCAGGTCGCCAACGGCACGGCTGCGCTGGCGGCGCAGGCGACCGGCGCGCTGCCGGAAGGCAACGGCTGGGAGCTGTGGCTGGTGCTCTACGAGGACCATCGCTACTGGTATGGCTGGGACGGTGAGGGCAACGGCTCGAACGGGATGCGGCTGCACCGCTGGACCGTCCGCGCGATTGCCGAGCCGGAACCGCTCTCGGCGGAGGCGGTCAACCGCACAGTCGTGCTCGACGCGGGCTGGGACCGCGATAACCTAGGCGTGGTGGCGTTCATCCAGAACAACGTGACGCGGGAGGTGCTGGTGGCGGGCTTCAGTGGCCCTGCGTTCCATCGCACCGAACTGCCCGAACAGGGGCTGCCGGCGCCCGGCGCGCTGCTGCCACTGCTGGGCGTCGCGGCGCTGCGGCGGCGGCGCAAACCGTTAAAGACGCGCCCGCGAGACCGCCACCATGCGTCTGCTCGCACTGTTTGTGCTGATGCTGCTGATTCCAGCGGCAGCGGCCGAAGTGAACCACAATCCACAGGAAGTGGATGATGGCGACCTGTTCCAGACGTGGATTGACGTTAACGAATCCTACGATGAAGTGAAATTCTATGTCTGCACGCTGGCGGAGCCGTTCACCTGCTACGCGCCGCAGAAGGTGCCGCGCGACGAGGCCGAAGCCAACGGTGACGGCAGCTACCGCTACAGCTTCTCACACCAGGTAGGTGACGGAGTCTACCCCGGCTACCGCTACGAGCTCTGCACCGGCGACTGCAAGGATGATAACCGCACCAAGACGCCCGCTGGCGCCGACGACCAATATCCGGGACTGGAGGTCGTAGACATGAACGACAGCGGCAGCTACTACTTCAAGGTCGAACGCAAGGCAGCACCCTCCGCGGAAGACGAGGGGCTGCCGGCGCTCGCGCTGCCAGTCGCCGCCATCACGATTGCGTGGGTCGCGCGGCGGCGGTGAGTGGGGCGGAATAGCCGTAATATCTCCCCCGGTTGCGCCTGCCGATGAACCCGGGCGACCTGCTGCTGCACCTGAACCCACTGCTGCTGCTGGCATCGCTCGCCGCCGGGGCGCTGCACCTGCGCGACGGCGACGCTGAGAAGCGGCTGCTGCAACGCGTCTCACTGGGGCTGCTGCTGGGGTCGCTGACCGCCAGCCTGCTGCTGCTCGGCTCCTACTTCTACCGCACCGCGCTCGAGTTCGAGTATGTCGCTGACTACTCGGCGCTCGAGCTGCCGCTGCGCTACAAACTGGCGGGCGTCTGGGCCGGCCGCGACGGGACGCTGCTCATCTGGTGCTGGGCCGCCGCGCTGGCGCTCAACTGGGAGCTGTGGCGCGGCGCGATGGCCGATGGTGCGCGTCGCCGCGGTGACGCGCATCAGCACCGGGTGTTCGTGCTCTTCGCTTCGGGCATCCTGCTGGCGCTGGCGGCCATCCAGCTCGCGATTAACCCCTTCACGCTCTCCGACCCGCTACCAACCGCCGGGCGCGGGCTGAACCCACTCCTGCAATCGCCGTGGATGACCATCCATCCGCCGATTGTCTTCATCGCCTACGGCTTCGCGGTGCCGCTCTACGCTGCGGGGCTGGCGGCGCTGGTGGCGCGTGGCGACGCGTGGCTCGACGTAGGGCGGCGCTGGGCACGCTGGTTCTGGCTGCTGACCGCCAGCGCGCTGACAATGGGAGGCTACTGGGCCTACACTACGCTCGGCTGGGGCGGCTTCTGGGCGTGGGATCCGGTCGAGACGTCGGGGCTGCTGCCGTGGCTTGTGGGCACCACGTTCCTGCACACGGCGGTGATGGGGAAGCGCAAGCGCCACTACGCGCTGCTGGGGCCGCTGCTGGCGATGATGGTGCTGCTGCTGGTGCTGTTCGAGTCGTTCGTCACCCGCGGCGGTATCTGGCTCTCGGTGCATGCCTTCCTGCCGTCGCAGGGCGAAAACGCAGCGCAGAGATTCATGAGCATAATCGACAACGACGCGTCGGTCAAGGGACTGGTGCTGCTGCTCAGCAGCTGCCTAGTGGCGACCGGTTTCGTGACGGCGCGCGCCTACTCACGCGCGCCGTCGCCCGAGCCGCGGCAGCGCGAAAATCTAGAGGAGTGGCTCGACGAGGACACCACCTTTTTCGGCGCCATCTACACCCAGCTGCTAATCCTGACTGTGACGCTGGTGCTGCTGCTGATGGGAGTCAACGGCTACCTGCCCGGATTCGTCTTCGAGTCCCGACTGGCGCTGTTCGTCGCGCTTCTGGCGGCGTTCTTCACCATCTACACGCTCCAGCGCTGGCATCCGGTGCGCCAGCTGCTCGGCTGGTGCGTCGCCGCCGCCGTCGCGAGCGCCATCCTAGGGCTGCTGCTGCTCGACGCACGCCCCGGCTCATGGATGGCGGGCGCGGCACTGCCGTGGGCTGCGCTTGCCGGCTACGCGGCGCTGCGCTATCTCTGGAGTTTTCGGGGGAAGCCACTGCTGCCGCGGCTGCGCGCGTGGGGGCCCTACATCGCGCACCTGGGCATCATCCTGGTGGCGCTCGGCTACGGCGTTTCCTATGGGCTCGACCAGGTCGAGACCATCGAGCTGGAGGAAGGGGGCTCGACCGAGGCGGCCGGCTTCACGGTGACGCTCGACGACGTCATAATGCGCCCCGGTGAGGAGAACCGGCTCGAGGCACAGTTCCGGCTGCACCGCGGCGAGCGGCTCGTGGTTGACGGCACCGCCGCCAGAATCAACACCGCCGACACCGCCGAATGGCGCACGCTCATCTACCTTGAGCACCACCTGGACCGCGACATTTACGTCACGCTGGACGAGGTATGGATTGACACTGAGGGCGACGAGCCGAGCCGCGCCACGCTCACTGTGCGGCAGATTCCCGGCATCATGCTGGTCTGGACCGGCGCGCTGCTAACGACGGGGGGTATGGCGCTCACGATTTTCACCGACTGGGCGCCGGGGAAGCGGTGGCTGCGAAAGGTGGGGAAGTAAGAACGGAGGCGAGAAGTAACAGCGCCTCAGGCTCAGGCTTCCTCATCCGGCTCAAGCCTGATTCTCGTCGTATGTTTCACCGTCGGTCCAGATTGTATAATACCAATAAGTGTCTGTGAAATCGCTATCAGTTACAATAGCGTCAGTGAAGTCAGCATAGTGGAGCGTTGCACCAGTTAGATTAGCACCAATTAGTTCAGCACCATGGAGGTTTGTACCACCGTTGATGGATGCATAGTAGAGGGACGCATCAGTTAGGTCGGCATAGTTGAGGTTAGTTAGGTATGCACCACTTAGGTTTGCATAACTCCAATCGATTCCAGTAAGATTCAGTTCTGATAAATCCCGTCCACTAAGATCCTCGCCTGAACACTGCCCGTAAGGAACCAGTTCGCATTCTTCTTCAGGATATTCACACGAACCATCATCAATCTCAGCCGTTGAATCATAATTTGTCGCATCCATATCCATACAACCCTTTACCAATTCTTTCTCTTCTGTATTGTTTGTTTCATCATCATTTAAGCAGCCCGCAAGGGGAATCATGAGGACGGCAAGCAGCAGCAGGAACGGCCGTGGGCGCATCGTGGTTGCAGTGCCGGGTGGATTTAGCGTTTTTCACAGCCACGGTGGCTCGGCACCCGGGTGCCGAGCCACCGGCGTTGTCGTCCTGGCAGAGCGCCCGCTGCCACGCTCCTTCTCCACCCCGCTACCCATCCGAGCGTCGGAAGTCCACGGTGGGGCTGCTCCCTTCCGGGCCTGACCCGATTCCCGTGGTGAAGGCCGACGGCCTGCCCTCCGGCAGACCGCACTGACCGCCTGCGACCCCGGAGGACAGGACTTCACGGTCGGATTGCGGATTGGGCGACCCACTGGGTGCGCCGCCGCCGGCTGTCGCCCCCCCTAAAGGCGGTTGGGGGTCACAGGGTACGTCTAGCTCCCCGGCCAAGCTCAGCCCTCCCTTTCGTCAGGACGACTATTTGGAGCTTTGCATGCCAAAAACCCGCTTCAGCCCGCGCGCCGAACCGCGGAACAGCTTCGCCGTCCAGGTCTCCTGCTCGCCGCTGAACTGCTTCATGATGGCGTGGCCGTAGGGCTCGATGGTCTCGCTCGCGACCGTCGCGTAACCGTGCTCGTGGATGTCGGACAGCGTATCGCCGTAGTAACCCAGGATGTTCTCGTAGAGCATCGCACCCGCCACTTGCGGCGCGGTGACGGCGAGCCCGGCCGCTTGCCGGGCGCGCGCGGTCGCCTGCAGCGTCATCACACCCCCCATCTCAAGCAGCGACTGCCCCTCGTCGGTGGCGGTCGCCAGGAAATCCTGCATCACACTGGCGACCTCGTCGCTGACATCGCCCGCGGCGCGGCCAGTAGTCGAGAACAGCTCGCCGATGGAGTCACGGATTTCATCGATGTTCTCGCGCACCTGTTCGCGCGACAGCGGCGGCGCGTCGATGTTCTGCGCGAAGCTAGCGGTGGTGCGTTCAAGGCCTTCGAGCAGTTCGGCGAGCGAGCCGGACTCGCTCGCCTCGTCAAGGTAGCCCTTGGCGACCAGCTCGCCGTGGAGCCGGTCGAGATACGCCTGCCCCCCCTTGACCGAGTCGGCGAAGAAGGCGAATATCCATAGCGGCGAAAGGTGCACTGTCGCGACGCCGATACCCTCGATGGCGTTGCCGAGCAGCTTGCGCGTCGCGTAATCTCCGGTAAGGCCTTCGTCGTCGTAGACGCCCTCAACCCCACCGACGTTTTCGACCGCGAAGCGCAGGATGTTGCCGACGAACAGGTTGTAGCTGGTGGTATCCTTGACGAAATCCGGCACGAGCAGGTCGGTGGTCTCCTTCAGCATCCCGCCCAGCAGCACGGTCAGCCCACGCAGGTAGCGCTCCGGCAGCGACAGGGTATAGAGCGCGCCTTCCCAGAGCGCCTCGCCCGCGCGCCGCAGCGGTTTAGGCATTAACAACCCGGCCGCCGATAATCACGGTCTCGACATGGTTGATGCCGAAATGGTAGGTCAGGTGGCGGTAGTCGGGGACGTCGCACACCAACAGGTCGGCACGCCAGTCCGGCGCAATCGCACCGCGGTTGCTGCGCCCCAGCGCCAGCGCGCCGTTGAGCGTCGCGGCGGTCAGCGCCTCGGCCGGCGTCAGCCTCATGCGGAAGACCGCCAGCTGCATCACCATCTGCATCGACTCGGTGTAGCAGTTGGGGTTGCAGTCAGTCGCAAGCGCCAGCGGAAGCCCCGCGGCGACCATCTTACGCGCCGGCGCGAACTCGGAAGAGAGCAGCGCCAGCGGCGTGCCGGGCATCAGGATGCCCGTCGTCCCGGCGTCGCGCAGCGCCTCGATGGTATCCAGCGTGGAACCGGCCAAGTGGTCGGCCGATGCGACGCTCAGTTCTGCGCCGAGCGTGCCGCCGCCGCTGTCGCCAAACTCGTCGGCGTGGATGCGCAACCCCATACCCGCCTCGCGCGCCGCCTCGAGCAGGCGGCGCGATTCGTCGACGGTGAACGCACCCTCCTCGCAAAAGACGTCGCAATATTCCGCCAGTTCCGCCGCGTCAGGCAGCATCTGCTCTAGCTGCTCCAGATATTCTGCACGGCTCGTGTCGTCGGGCACCGTGTGCGCGCCCATGAAGGTCGAAACCACCTCGGCCAGTCCCTGCTCGCCGAGCCAGCGCGCGACGCGCAGCTGCTTCAGCTCCTCCTCACGCTGGAGCCCGTAGCCCGACTTCACCTCGATGGTCGTCGTCCCCGTGCGGGTCGCGTTGCGCAGTCGCCTTAGCGACTGCTCGCGCAGCTCCTCCTCGTCAGCGGCGCGGGTCTCGCGGACAGTGCGCAGGATACCGCCGCCATCGGCCAAGATATCCTGGTAGTTACGGCCTTGCAACTTCCACTCCAGCTCGTGCTCGCGCGAGCCGGCCCAGACGAGATGGGTGTGCGGGTCGACGAAACCGGGAACGACAACCTTGCCGCGCGCGTCTATGGTTTCGGCGTCGGGGTAGTCGAGCTTGCGCCCCACCTCGACGATGCGGCCGTTGCGAATCGCGACGTCGCTGCGGGTGTGCAGTTCGATGCGTCCCATCGCGTCGCCCGCCAGCGGCGAATCCGATGCGGGGGGCGAAGCGACCTGCGCCGCACCCTTCAGCAACAACATGGGCGCCCAGAGCGCGAAGCCATAAAGCCCGCTGGCGTTGCCGACTGGATGCTCGAAATGGCGCAGTTCCGCGACTCGCCCGCAGCGATATTCGCCGACCTCGAGCGGCGCGGGCTCGACCGCACCGCTGCCGAGACGGTCATCGCCGCCGACGAACGCTGGCGCAGCCTCATCGACGAAGGCAACAAACTGCGCAGCGACCGCAACCGCATTTCACGCGAAATCGGCGGCGCCAAGAAGGCGGGCGACGACACAGAGCCGCTGCTGGAGCAGATGCAAGCTCTCAAGTCGCGGCTGCCGCAGCTCGAGCAGGAGACCGCCGCCGCGCTGGCGGAGCGCGACGCAGCGCGGATGCGGGTCCCCAACCTGCTCGACGAGGCGGTCCCGCAAGGCGACGGCCCCGGCGGGAACGTCGAGCTGGCGCAGCACGGCGACCGGAGCGATTTCGGCTTCGAGCCGAAATCGCACAACGAGCTACTCGAAACGCTCGCAGGCGCCGACCTCGAGCGTGCCGCGAAAATCGCCGGGCGCCGCTTCTACTTCCTTACCGGAGGACTGGCGCGGCTCGAGCTGGCGCTGGTGAACTACGCGGTCGAGCTGCTGGCGGAACGCGGCTACGAGCCGGTGGTGCCGCCTTTCGTGATGAACCGCGAGGCGTACGAAGGCGTCGTCGATTTGGGCGACTTCGAGGAGGTGATGTACAAAATCGAGGACCACGACTTGTACTTGATTGCCACTTCAGAACATCCACTGACCGCGCGCTTCCGCGACGAAATCCTCGAACCGAAATCGCTACCCCTAAAGTTCTGCGGGCTCTCGACCAATTTCCGGCGCGAGGTGGGCGCGCACGGCCTCTCCGACAGGGGCATCTGGCGCGTCCACCAGTTCGCGAAAGTCGAGCAAGTCGTCATCTGCAAACCGGAGGATTCGGCCGCGCTACACGAGGAGCTGTTGCAGAATGCGGTCGACCTCCTCGCAAGGCTCGAATTACCGTTCCGCGTCGTCGAGATGTGCGCCGGCGACATCGGGACCGTCGCCGCGCGCAAGTTCGACCTCGAGGCGTGGATGCCCAGCGTGGGAGAGTGGAAGGAGGTCGTCAGCGCCAGCAACTGCACCGCCTACCAGTCCGTGCGGCTGAACATGCGCTACCGCACCCCCGACGGGACCGCGACGCCACACACGCTCAACGCGACCGGCATCGCCACCACGCGCACGCTAGCCGCCATCCTCGAGAACTGCCAGCGGGCGGACGGTTCAGTCGCCATTCCGAAACCGCTGCGCAAGTGGATGGGCGACGCGGAAGCGCTGCTGCCGGCATGAGCGTCGCGCTGCTGCCGGGGCGCTTCCAGCCCTTCCACCGTGGCCACCTCGCCATCGCGCAAACGGCGGTCACCGACCGCCACGAACTGCTGGTGATGATTGGCTCCGCGCAGGAATCGACAACGTGGGAGAACCCTTGCTCGGCGGGCGAACGGCGCGAAATGGTCGCGACCGGAATGGCGGCGGCAGGCCTCGCACCGCAGGCCATCGTAGCGGTCGCGGACCTCAACGACTACGACCGCTGGGTCACGCACGTCGTCGCACGGCTGGGGCCGTTCGACTGCGTCTATTCCGCCAACGCGCTGGTGCAGCGACTATTTGGCGCGGCCGGCTACCGTGTTATCGCGCCGGAGCTGCAGAACCGCCAGGAGTGGGAGGGCGGCGCCATCCGTCAGGCCTTGGCCGCGGCGGGGGCATGGGAGACGGCGCTGCAGCCCGAAGTGGCGGCGCTGGTACAGCGCTACGGTGGCCCGGAACGGCTGCGATCGCTGGCGCCGGGATAGCGCTGCGGACAGCCTCATGGCTCTCGAAGATATGCATATAAAAGATTGCGAAACCCGTTTCAGTCGACCTTGACCCGGGTGCCCTGCGATTTTTCCGACTCCTGCTTCTTCAGCACGAGGTCGAGGATGCCGTTGGTGTAAGTTGCCTTGGCCGAGTCGGGAATGACCTTCGACCGCAGCGAAAGCCGCTTGTAGTAGTTGCGCGCGTCGGTCTCGACCTTGATTATGACTTCCAGCTCGCTGGCGTCGATGTCGATATCGGCTTTCGAAACGCCGGGGAGCTCGACCGTGATGGCGATCTCCTCCTCGGTCTCGTTGGTGTCGGTCAGCGGCTCGCGGCTGCCGGTTTCCACCGTCGCCTTCTGGTCAGCCGGGCCGAACAGACCGTGGCTGGTGTTGCCGAACTCCTCGAACTGCGGCCGGCCGTCGGGGCCGGAGCGCATGCTGAAGCCCCAGACGAAGGGCGACTTGTCGCCTGCATCGGGCAGGTTGCCTTCGGCTGCGTCGCGCATCATTTCGTCCATCGTCTTACGCATGCGCCTGAACTCGGCGTCCAAGCTGCCAAACAGGTCGTCCAAGTTCCAGTCCTGGCTGAACCAGTCATCTTTCTCGTCTCGCTTCCAGTTCATTTTTGCCTCGTTTCGGTATACAACCTTAGGTTGTAAACTCCATGTTGCTTACTGCTATATATAATTTTGGCCCGGGCAACAATCAGCTGAACTCCATTTCATCTTCGTCCTCGACAACTTGTGCCTTTACCACGACTGGCGTCGCTTCGACTGCCCCTGCCTCGACCGGTTGCACCGCGACTGCCTCGACCGCGACCGCTTCGACTGGCGTTGCCTCTACGGGCTGCACTGCGACCGCCTCGACCGGCGTTGCCTCCACGGGTTGCGCCACGACTGGCTGCGCGGCAACTGGTGCCGCTACGACCGGCTGCACTGCGACCGCCTCGACCGCGGCGGGTTGCGCCACGACCACCGGCGCGGGCTGGGGCACCACTGGCATCACATCGGCCACGGGAGTCGTGGTGGCGACAGGGGGGGCCGCTTCGACTGCCGCTACCGGGACCGCCTCAACAGAGGCGACCGGCAGCCCCTCCATAGGGGCAACCGCGGATGGTTCGTCAGAATCGCCTTCCTCGTCATCGTAATCCTCATCGTCGCGCGAAACGTACCAGTAGCCGCCACCGGCAATCCCGGCGAAGAGCACCGCCGCAACTCCGTAGAGCATCAGGCTGGAACTGGTCGCCTCGGTCGGTGTCACAGCCTCGACCGAGAAGGCGCGCTTCTCGGAGATGCGCGCATGCTGATCGTTCGAAAGCCAGACTTCCATGGTGTAGTGGTCGGTGGCTGCGCTACCGGGAACGCTGACGCGCAGCGTCACCGTCTGCGTGCCGCCGGGCGGAATCAGGATTAGCGACTGCGCCGAGACCGGCTGACCGTCGCGGTCGCTGAAGCTGAGCCAGCTCGAGGCGGCGGGGTCGGTCAACGATTCTGAAGCGAAATAAATCCGGATTGGCTCTTCGGGGTTGGTGTTGCGCACCTCGAACTGGTGGCTTACCGAACCCCCCTGCTCTGCGCTCAGTTGCAGGTTGGGGTTGCGTAAGTCGATGAAGCCGGACTGCACCAGCTCGATGTCGACCGTCGCGCTCTCGCTGCCACTGCCGCCGCCCGTGAGTGACGCGCTGATGGTGGCGGTCCCGGTGCCACCGCCGTAACTGGGGCTGACCGAGAGGGTCACCTGCACCTGTTGCGCCTCGTTCGGCGCGAGGCCGCTCACCATACTGGGGCTGAAGCTGGCCGTGAACGCCCCGGAGGGGTTGGAGAACGTGCTGAAAGTGTAGCTCGCGTCCTGGTTGCCCTTGTTGGTGACTGCGACCTGGAACTGCACTTCCTCGCGGTCGCGAACGGTGATGTCGGGGCTGCCGAGCAGGTCGAGCCGGAAGCTCCAGTCGGGGTCAGGAATGCGTGCAGTCGTCGAGAAAACCTGACTGTCATGGATGCCGGCATCGCTCTCGGCACGCGCGGTCACGACAGTGTTGTCCTCCTCGCCATCACCCGCGCTGGAGGGGGTGGTAATCGTCAGCTGGACCGACTTGCTGTCGCCAGCGGCGAGGAAGAAATCGTCATCACCCAGCTCGGCGGTCCAGCCATCAATCGTGCCGGCAGACGAGAGCAGGACGGTGTCGTCGCCACTGCCGCTGTTGTAAACCGTCAGCGTGTAGGTATACGACTTGCCGGGGTTGACGTTGCGGGACCACGTCCCGGCGTCGACCTCCAGCTCGGGCTTGGCCGGGATGTCGACCCAGACCGTGAAATCGGCGCTCCATTCGTGGTTGCTGAGCGTGTCGGTGAAGGTCACCTCGACCGAGTAGGCGTTGTTGCCCGCCGGCAGCGTATGGCCCTCGTAGGACCAGTCGAAGCGCGCCTGCATCCAGGTACCCTTGCTGGTCACCAGCTCGCAGCTGCCTTCCCAGGGCGAGTCGCCCTGCGGGCCCATGCGCATCGTGTAGCCCGCCTTGCCTCCGGGCAGGTAGTCGTTGCTGAAGGCGTCCTCAACACGGGCATAGACTGTCACCTTACGGCCGGTCTCGTCATGGTTGGCCGCGCCGTCAGCGATGGCGCGGGCGTGGCCCACCGGCAGGACGATGCCGCCTTCAAGGTCGGGCGAGGCGCTCGATCCGTAGCGCAGTTCGATGGTGGCGTTGCCGGGCGGCTGCTGGCCTACGTTTAGATTCCACTGCGCCTCGATGCGCAGCGTGAAGCCGGCGGTCGGCAGCGCGGTGTGCGCTAGCGTCCCGCTCCCCTCGAGGAGCATCTCGCCGCCGTTGATCGTCTCGGTCGTGGTCTCGAAGCTGCCTTTCACTTCATCAGCGACAACGATACTGAACTGAAGCTTGATGTTGATATCATGCGAAGAGTAGACCGTCACCTTGCCACTCCATTCGCCCGAGGCGTTAATCGAGAAGCCGAGACTGGACGACTCCCAGTCGGCGACATGAACGTAGTTGTTGCCGGTCGGGCTCGAATCGACCTGCGTCGTGTGCGGGCTGGCGTTGGGCGGGCGGTCGACCTCCAGGGCACCCGGGGCTTCGGTAGAGGCGTCTTCGTCCATGTAGAACGCGACGGGAGCCTCCTCAGCGGGGAGCGCCGGCAGCAGCAACAGCAGTGCCAGGCTACCCAGCAACAGCAGTGAACGGGAGAGGTGCATCAGGCAACGGCGATATCTGTTTCCATATTTAACTTGCGTTAATCGTCGCCGCCGAAATCCCAGATGCTGTCACCGATAAAATGGAGCGTTTTCACCGCCTTTCCGCGAGTGGCGACGACCATCTCCGCGCCATCCATGCTCGCCTCGCCCACTGCCAGCGGCCGCTTGTGATTTTCCTCGCGCACCCAGACCAGGTCGCCCTTCGCAACCGCCTCATCAACATCGTTGATGCCGGCCGCCATCACGTTGGCGCCGTTGCGCAGGAACGGCACCGCGCCCATGTCCACCTGCACCCAACCGCCCGGCGGCACCAGCTCGAGCAGGCCGCGTAGCGCGAGGTGCCACGCTCCGCCGCGCTCAAGCGCAATCACGCGGCCGTCATGCAGCAGCGCCTGCCCCGTCGGGGACTGCGCCAGTTCGACCTCACCGGGACGGTAGCTGAACTCGAGCCCGTGCGCCTCGGCCAGCGCCGCGTTCAGCGTGCGCGCCTCGCGCTTGTTGACCGGGTGGCGGCGACGCAGGTTGTACTGGGCCATGCAGCCGCAGGACTGGGGGTCTTTTAGCGGACCGCGCTGGGCGCGCGATGCGCATTGCAGTCATGGGAACTGGCTACGTTGGACTCGTCACGGGAGCGACGCTTGCCGCCTCCGGCCATGACGTGGCGTGCCTCGATATCCTCCCCGAGCGGGTGGCGGCGCTCAATGCGGGTGAGTGCCCGATTTTCGAGCCGGGGCTGCCCGAACTCCTCGCCGCCGGGCTGGCGTCGGGGAAGCTGCGCGGCTCGGGCGAGATGGCCGACGAAATCAGCGCCGCGGATTTGACATTCATCTGTGTTGGCACCCCGTCGCGCGACAACGGCTCGATGGATATGGCACAGGTCGAGTCGGCCGCAGCGGCCATCGGCGACGTGCTCGCCGGCGGCGAGCGCGAGCACGTTGTCGTCGTGAAATCGACTGTCCTGCCACGGATGACCGAGGAGCTGGTGCTGCCACGTGTGCTTGAGCGCAGCGGGCGAGACCGCGCGAGCGTGGGCTTCGCGATGAACCCCGAGTTCCTACGCGAAGGCAGCGCCGTGGCGGACGCGCTGGCGCCGGACCGCATCGTCATTGGCGCTGCGGACAGGCTGGCGCTGGCGAAGATGCGCGAGCTTTACGCCGGCGCGAAGTGCCCGGTGCTGGAGTGCGACCCCCGTACGGCGGAGATGGTCAAGTATGCCAGTAACGCATTCCTCGCCGCGAAGGTCTCCTATGCCAACGAGGTCGCGAACCTGTGCGAGGCGTGGGGCATCGATTTCGCGACCGTCGCCGAAGGGATGGGGCTCGACGACCGCATCTCGCCCCGTTTCCTGCGCGCCGGCGCCGGCTACGGCGGCTCCTGCTTTCCCAAGGACGTAAAGGCGCTGCGCGCCGCCGCCGCCGCCGAAAATCTGCCGGCGGCGATGCTCGACGCGACACTGGCGGTCAACGAGTCGCAGCCACTACTGCTCGTTGCGTGGGCGCACGACGCGCTCGGCTCGCTCGAAGGCAAGCGCGTCGCCATCTTGGGACTGGCCTTCAAACCGGAAACGGACGACGTGCGCGAGGCGCGCGCCACCGTGGTGGCGCACGCCCTGCTCGAAGCCGGCGCGAGCGTCGTCGGCTGCGACCCGCAAGCGGCCAAGAACTTCAGCGCGCTGTGCGACATCGAAATCGCGCCCTCCGCGGAAGCGGCGCTTGCGGGCGCCGACTGCGCCATCCTGATGACCGAGTGGCCCGAGTATGCGGCGCTGCCGCCGGCCGCCTTTGCGGAGCGCATGGCGCGGCCGCTACTGCTCGACGGCCGTCGCGCCTTCGACGCGGCAGCGATGCGGAACGCGGGCGTCGAGTATCGCGCCATCGGGCTCGGCGGAAACGAGTAAATTCTTTAATAAGCCGCCCAAGTCCGCCGTCACCCCGCGGTCCGTGGACTGCGGAATCTGGTGAAACACCATGACCAAAGGCACAGCATCTTTCGGAAAGCGGCAGAAGAAGACCCACATCATCTGCCGGCGCTGCGGCCGTCACGCTTACCACGTTCGTAAGAAGCGCTGCGCCGCCTGCGGCTTCGGCGCCTCCGCGCGCCAGCGCAACTACAGCTGGGCCAAGACTCACTGATGCCGCTGCGGGAGGCGTGCGGCGTCGTCGGCATCACCACCGTGACGCCAGTGCTGCACAACCTGCTTGTCGGCCTCCGGGCGTTGCAGCACCGCGGGCAGGAATCTGCCGGCGTCGCGCTCTTCGACGGCGAGCACCTGACGCGGCGCGGGATGGGGCTGGTGTCGGAAGCGCTCACCAACTTCGAGACGCGCTTCCACGACGCCACGACCGGCATCGGCCACGTGCGCTACTCGACCGCCGGCGGCTCCTCGCTGCGTAACGCGCAACCGATTACCGCCAGCTTCGCAACCGGCGAGCTGAGCCTGGCGCACAACGGCACTATCGCCAACCAGCAGGAGCTGCGCGAGCAGTGGGAGACCGTGGGCGCCGCATTCATGTCCGACACCGACTCCGAAATCATTGTGCGGCTAATTGCACACCGGCTGCCGCACGCCGGCTCGATGGTCGGTGCCATCCGCGAGGCGATGGGACGCATGGTCGGCAGCTACTCGATTGCGATGCTGCACAACGACGAGCTCTTCGCCTTCCGCGACCCGCTCGGCATCAAACCGCTCTGCCTCGGCGAGCTGCCCGACGGCCACGTTGTCGCCTCCGAGAGCGTCGCGCTCGACGCGATGGGCGCCACCTTCGTACGCGACATCACGCCGGGCGAAATCGTCCAGCTGACGGCCGACGGCGTCGTTTCGCATCCGCCCGCCGCCGGGGGCGAGCGGGCGTTCTGCATGTTTGAGTATGTCTACTTCGCGCGACCCGACTCGCGCATGGACGGCACGCTGGCCTACTCGGTGCGGCAGGAGCTGGGGCGCCAGCTCTGGCGCGAGCATCCGGTCGAGGCCGACGTAGTGGTGCCGGTGCCCGACTCGGGCATCGCGCACGCGCTGGGCTTCGCCGAGGCATCCGGGCTGCCCTACCGCGAGGGACTCATCAAGAACCGCTACGTCTGGCGCTCGTTCATCCAGCCGCACGACGCGCAGCGCAAGGCGACCATCAACGAGAAGTTGAACCCTATACGCGAGTTCCTTGAGGGGCAGAGAGTGGTGCTCATCGACGACTCCATCGTGCGTGGCAACACTTCGCGCCGTATCGTCGCGCGCGTCCGTGAAGCGGGCGCGAGAGAGGTGCACCTGCGGGTCGGCTGCCCGCCAATTATCGCCCCCTGCTACCTCGGTATCGACATGCCGAGCCGCGAGGAATTCATCGCCCCCGGCAAGAGCGCGGAGGAAATCACGCGCGACGTCGGCGCCGATTCTGTCGCTTATATATCGATCGATGGGCTGGTGCGGGCGGTCGGCAAGCCGCGCGACGAGCTCTGCCTCGGCTGTATCAGCGAGGAATACCCGGTCCCGATTCCGGGCGAGCGGATACGCGGGCAGGCGACACTGGAAGAGTTCGAGGCGTAAGCGCCCGGGACCTACAACGCTACCAAGTAGTAGCGCCTGAAACGGCCCCAGAACCGCGATTCCAGTTCACCGCGTCGCTCCAGCTCCCCGAGATGGTAGCCAGCCAACTGCCGACTCACCTCGAGGTTCTCGGCGATTTCCTTCTGGCTCAGCCCGCTACGGTCGGTCAGCAGCGCCAGGATTTGCTGCTGGAGCCCTGTGCGTAGCGGGAATTCATGGTATTCACCGTCTATTTCGAGCCCTGCGAGCTATATTAAGGGGCTGGTACGGAATTTTGCATGTGCTCCGAACCGTGCTATTCCCACAGGAAAAATGTGTCACCGCCGTCGCGCACCGCACCCACGCTGCCGTCCCACACCGCGGGCGCGCGCGCCTCGACCGTGCGCAGCGTGAACGGGTCGAGCAGCTGCAGTTCGCGGCCGCGCCGGCTCACCACCTGCGCTTCGCGCTCCTCGCCCAGCCGCCGCGCCGCCTCCAGCTCGGAGAGCTTCGGCTTCCAGTCCGGGCGCGATTCCGACGCGCAGCGGAGCCGGGCGCGTCGCCGCTCGATGGCGGCGACGCGCCACGCTGTCCCGTCGTGGAGCACGACATCGTCCGCCAGCACTGGCGGTAGCCGCACGCCAAAGGTGTGCCGCAGCACGTCGCGCCCCTCGCGGCGGCCGACCAGCGATGAAGTCTCCTTGACTTCGCCGCCCATCGCCAGCAACAGGGCGCGCGAGAGCGCCCGCGCGCGGTCGGTCGACGAGAGCTGGAAATCATACCCGCCGCGCACCGGGCCGTCCTCGGTCGCGAAGAATTGCGGCGCGCCCTCTTCCAGCGCGGCGTTGACGCGCGCGACCGCCGCCTTGAGCACTGCCTCGCGGGGGGTCCGCAGCTGGAGCGTCGCCTCGTAGTAGCCGCCCGCCTGCCGCGAGCAGCTAGTGCAGGCGCGGAACTCGAGCAAGATGTCGCACTCGAAACGCTGCTCGAGCGCGACGCCGTCAAGGCTGCCGCTCGCGCTGCCGTCAGCGCGAAAGCGGTGCGGGTCGAGCTCGCGCAGCTCGAAATCGAGCTGGTTCCCCGTCAGGCCATCCGCCCACGCCAGCGCCCCGCGCAGTGCCGCGCCAGCCGCGTCCGCCGGCGAGTCGTGCAGCTCCCAGCCGCCCGGCACTTCACGCGCCGAACAGTGGCGGCAGCAGATGGCCTGCACCGCCTGCGGGAACTCGGCCGGGCTATGGGCGGCGCTGAAGCAGGCGTGACACATGCTGCGCGCGAGCGGCGGTGGAGCGCCACATTTCAGGCATTGCTGCACGGCGCGGCAGCGACGGCCAGTTATGCTATTTGCGCGACGCACACTTCTTAAGCGGCGCGAAGCTACTCTGCTCCGCGGTGAGAGCGATGGTGCAGGTATTCCCCCCTTCGGAGACAGCGTCGAAACGGGCGCACATTTCCAGCCTTGCAGAATACCGCGAGCTCTACGACCGCTCGGTCGCCGACCCCGAAGGATTCTGGGCCGGGGAAGCGGAGCGCATCAGCTGGTCGCGCAAGTGGGACCGCGTACGTGACTGCGACTACCACACAGCGAAAATCGCATGGTTCGAGGGCGGAAATCTCAACGCCTGCTACAACTGCGTCGACCGCCACGTCGAGGCGGGGCACGGCGACGCGACCGCCATCATCTGGGAGGGCAACGACCCCAACGAGAGCCGAAGCTTCACCTACGCGGAACTGCACGCCGGGGTGCAGCGCGCTGCCAATGCGCTGAAGGCGCTCGGCGTCGGCAAGGGCGACCGCGTCTGCATCTACCTGCAGATGGTCCCCGAACTGGCGATTGCAATGCTGGCGTGCGCGCGCATCGGCGCGGTGCACTCCATCGTCTTCGGCGCGTTCTCGGCCGACAGCCTGGTTTCACGCATCAATGATTCCGCGTGCAAGCTCATCATCACGCAGGACACCGGCGTGCGCGGCACCCGCAGCGACATTCCGATGAAGGTCAACGCCGATGCGGCGGTCACACAGACGCCGAGCGTCGAGCACATACTGGTGGTACGGCGGACCGGCGGCGCGGTTGCGATGGAGGCGGGGCGCGACGTCTGGTGGCACGACGCACTCGGAGCTGCTGGCGCCGAGTGCGCCCCGGAAGCGATGGACGCCGAGGACCCGCTGTTCATTCTCTATACTTCCGGCAGCACCGGCAAGCCGAAGGGGGTGCTGCACACCACCGGCGGCTATCTCGTATATGTAGCGACGACCCACCACTACATCTTCGACTACCACGAAGGGGAAGTATACTGGTGTACCGCCGATATCGGCTGGGTTACCGGCCACTCCTACATTATCTACGGGCCGCTCGCCAACCGCGCCGTGACGCTGATGTTCGAAGGCGTGCCCAACTACCCCGACTTCGGCCGCTTCTGGCAGGTGGTCGCCAAACATTGCGTCAACATCTTCTACACCGCGCCGACCGCGCTGCGCGCGCTGATGAAGGAGGGCGACGCGTGGCCGCAGCAGCACGACCGCTCGAGCCTGCGGCTGCTCGGCACCGTCGGCGAGCCCATCAAGGAGCCAGAGTGGATGTGGTATCGCGAAACCATCGGCGAAGGGCGCTGTCCCATCGTCGATACCTGGTGGCAGACAGAAACGGGCGGCATCCTGATTACGCCGCTGCCGGGCGCCACTCCCACTAAACCCGGTAGTGCCACGCTACCGTTCTTCGGCATCAAGCCGGCGCTGGTCGACGACGAAGGCAACCTGCTCAAGGGCAACGACGTCGCCGGCAATCTCTGTATCACGGAGTCGTGGCCGGGGCAGATGCGCACCATCTACGGCGACGCGCAGCGATTTTTCGAAACCTACTTCGCGCGCTTCCCCGGCAAATACTTTTCGGGCGACGGCTGTCGCCGCGACGAGGACGGCTACTACTGGATTACCGGCCGCGTCGACGACGTAATCATCGTCAGCGGCCACAACCTTGGCACCGCCGAAATCGAGGGCGCCATCGGCGGCCACTCGGCGGTCGCCGAGGCGGCCGTCGTCGGCTATCCGCACGACATCAAGGGCAACGCCATCTACGCCTTCGTGACACTGCGCACCGGGCAGACGCCCACCGATACGACGCAGGCAGAAATCGTGAAACAGGTGCGCGCCGATATCGGGCCACACGCGGCGCCCGGGAAAATCCAGTTCACCGACGGGCTACCGAAGACGCGCAGCGGCAAGATTATGCGTCGCATCCTGCGCAGCATCGCCAGCGGCGACGTGAGCGACCTGGGCGATACCAGCACGCTGGCAGACCCGGCAGTCATCGAGAGTCTGGTCGCGGGGCGGGTTTAGCCCACCGGCGCGACCATTCCCGCCGGGTCGAGCAGTTTGCGCAGCTCCTGCTCGGGCAGGTCGGTGAGCTCCAGCGCTTCTTCCAGCACGGTGCGCCCGGACGCGTGCGCCGCCTTGGCAATCTTGGCAGCCTGCTCGTAGCCGACCACGGGGGCGAGCGCCGTGGCGAGCATCAGCCCCGACTGGAGCAGCTCGGGACCGCGGCCGGTCGCTTCCAGCCCAGCGACGCACTTCTCGCCGAAGATGGTCGATGCGGCACCGAGCAGCTGGATCGCCTGCAGCAGGTTATGGGCGGCGAGTGGCAGCATCGTGTTCAGCTCGAAGTAGCCGCCCTGCGCCGCCTGCAGCAGCGCGGTATCGCACGCAATCGCTTGCGCGGACGCCTGTATGACCGCTTCTGGAATCACGGGGTTGACCTTTCCCGGCATGATGGACGAGCCGGGCTGCACCGACGGCAGCCTGATTTCGGCCAGCCCACAGCGTGGCCCCGAGCCGAGCCAGCGGATGTCGTTGGCAATCTTCTGCAAAGCCACCGCCAGGCAGCGCAGCGCGCCGCCCAGCGCCAGCACACCGTCGAGCGACGACTGCGCCAGAAAGTGATTGTCGGTCTCGTGGACGTCGATTCCTACCAGCTGCGAGAGCTCTTCGCACGCCAGCCCGGCGAACTCGGGGTGGGTGTTGACGCCGGTGCCAACCGCGGTGCCGCCCAGCGCTAGCGGCGCCAGCTCGTCCTGCGCCACCAGCAGTCGGTCGAGCGCCCGCTCGACGAGCCCCGCATAGCCCTCGAACTCCTGTCCCAGTCGGATGGGGGTGGCATCCATCAAGTGGGTGCGGCCGGTCTTGATGACTGCGTGGAACTCCACCGCCTTCGCCTCGAGCGCCGCCTGTAGCGCGAGCAGCGCCGGCAGCAGCTGTCCGTGCAGCTCCAGCAGCGCTGAAAGGTGCAGTGCGGTCGGGACGACGTCGTTGGAGCTCTGCCCCAGGTTGACGTGGTCGTTGGGGTGGACACGGCTGCCGAGCGACTTGCTCGCCAGCCGCGCGATAACCTCGTTGACGTTCATGTTGCTCGACGTGCCGGAACCGGTCTGGAAGACATCGACCGGGAAATGCGCGTCGTGCTCGCCCTCCGCGACGGCCAGCGCCGCCTGCTCGACCGCTTCCGCAATCTCGCTGTCGAACAGCTCCAGCTGCTGGTTGGCGCGCGCGGCGGCGACCTTGATGCAGCCCAGCGCGCGGATGAAGCTGCGACCCATGCGCAAGCCGCTGACCGGGAAATTCAGCACCGCGCGCTGCGTTGAAGCACCCCACAGCGCGTCAGCCGGCACCTCCATCTCGCCCATCGTATCCTTCTCGACGCGCATGTAAGGGTCGGCCGGCAGCGCTCCCGCTCCCGCCACCGCACCAGCCATGCCGCCTGCCCCGGCCGGCGGCTGCGTGCCGATTACGGCGCGCAGCCGTTCACGACGGTGGGCCGGGCACTGGAACAGCCCGTATTCGGGGAAACGGACGTGGCCGTCACCAAGGTCGGCGAGCAGCTGGCCCAGCGCAGCCGTGAGCGAAAGCCCGTCATAGCACGACTCGGCGTAGCCCTGCAGCTGCTGGTGCACCTCTTTCGTGACGCGTATCGACGTGTAGTCGGGCATGAACCATACTGGACAGTGCTGTATAAAAATGTATGCAATATGTATTATTATGCAATATGCATACAAAAATCAGGGTGCTTCCGAAACCAGCTCTAGCAGCGCGTCATGCAGCACGCCATTGCTAGCGACACATCCCACGCTATCGGGCGTCCATGGCCCGCCCGACAGGTCGCTGACGTGGCCGCCCGCCTCGGAGACCAGTATGATTCCGGCCGCGATGTCCCACACTTTCGCGCCCGACACGACATAGCCGTCATACCTGCCCGCGCCAACGTAGGCAATGTCGAGCGCGGCGGAACCGGCGCGGCGCGGCGCGCGGGAAAAGCGACATAGCTTGTCCCACACCGAGCTGACCAGCCGGTAATCGGCTCCGTCACGGTCGTAGGGGAACCCGGTCGCGAACAGCCCGTTCACGAATTCCGCGTTCGCTGTTACCGACAGCTGGCGCCGCTCACCACCCGACTCAAACCAGGCGCCCTCCCCGCGGGCAGCACTGAAAAGCTCGTCGGTGAAGGGATTAGCAATTGCGCCGGCGGTGACTTCGCCGCCCTCTAGCAGCGCCAGCGTGCTGCAGCAATGCGGAACCGCGTGCGCGAAGTTGGTCGTCCCATCAATCGGGTCGACGACCCAAGTGCGGTCACCCGCACGGCCATCACGCTGTGTACCCTCTTCAGCACGGATGGAATCCTGCGACCGCTCGCGCTCGAGCAGCGCCACGACCACCGCTTCCGCGGCGCGGTCGGTCTCCGTCACAAGGTCGACCGGCCCCTTCATTTCGACGCGCTGCGGGCGGCCGAAACCGGCGCGGATGACCTCCGCACCGGCCTTCGCGGCGGCGGCGGCAATCTGCATGTCAGTCAGCGACACAGGTGCTCAATGACGCCTTCGAAGAGCGGCCGCCCGTCGCCTGGCCCGTCGGGGTTGCGGCCGTTGCTGGCCCAGTCGGAGTGCTGCCAGCCGTGGAACACCCGCTCGGGGTGCGGCATCATCCCCAGCACATTGCCGCGCGGGTTGGTAATGCCGGCGATGTTGCCGGGCGCGCCGTTGGGATTCCAGGGGTAGCCAGCGCCGGTGTTGCCTTCCGGGTCACAGTAACGGAACGCCACCTGCCCCGACTGCTCGAGCGCCGCGAGCTGGTCATCGGGCAGCTGCAGCTTTCCCTCGGCGTGCGCGTTGGGGATTGCGATAACCTGGCCTCGCGCGTAGTGCGAAGTGAAAGGGGAGCCACCATTGCCCTCGACCTTCAGCATCACCGTGCGGGCTTCGAAACGGTTCGAGTCGTTGGTGTGCAGCACCGCCTCGGGGCCTTCGCTCAGGCCGTCCGGAGTGCCCGGCAGCGCACCGGTCTCGACCAGTATCTGGAAGCCGTTGCAGACCCCCAGGACCGGAGCGCCGGAATTTATATACTCATCGAGTGAATCACGCAAGCCCGCCCGCAGCCGTGCGGCGAAGATTGCGCCGGCACGCACGTAGTCCCCGGCGGAGAATCCGCCCGGCAGGAAGAGCGCGTCGTAGTCAGCCAGTTTGCAGTGCGGCTTTGCCTCGCCCAGCAGCTGCTTCAGGTGCACCTGTTCGGCGTTGCAGCCGAGCTGACTGAACGCCGCTGCCGCCTCGTCCTCGCAGTTGGTACCCTCGATGCGCAGCACCGCGATGTTGAGCTCCTGCGGGGAAGTCATCGTCCGCCGATAGTGGCAGCCGTAAAAAGCTAGTCCAGCCCGGGAAAGAAAATCGGGATTTCGCGCTCCGCGCTCTCTGCCGAGTCGGAGCCGTGGACCACGTTCTCATCCATCACCAGCCCGAAATCACCGCGGATGGTCCCCGGCGCCGCCTGCGCGGGGTCGGTCGTGCCAATCAGCTTGCGCGCCAGCGCGACCGCACCGGCCCCTTCCCAGACAGTCGCGACGACCGGCCCGGAGTGGATGTAGGTGAGCAGGCTGTCGTAGAACGGCTTGCCCTCGTGCTCGGCGTAAAGCGCCTTCGACTGCGCCTCGCTCACGGCGAGTCGCTGCATCGCGGCCATCTGCAGGCCGGCGTCCTCGAAGCGTTGCAGGATGCGCCCGGTGAAACCGCGGCGCACCGCGTCCGGCTTGAGCATCACGTAGGTGCGTTCGCTCATTTCTTCGCCTTGCGGGCCTTCCCGGTCCACTCGGTGCGCCCCGGCACCCGCTTCAGCTCAATCAGGTTCCGACGGCACTTGGAGCTACAGAAATCGAAGGTCTGTCCGGTCTTGCGGACGTAGAGCATGCCCGTTCCGGGCAGTATGCGCTTGTCACAGAAAGAACAGTTTCGAAGTTCAGCCATGATTACCTCTTGCGGTCCAGCGCCTTCGCCTCTCGTGAAGAGTCCATCAGAAGCAGCATATCGCCGACCTCAATCGGTCCCAGTACGTTGCGCCGGATGATGCGGCCGCGGTCATCGCCGTCGAGCACGCGCACCTTTACGGAGCTCGCCTCGCCACGCATGCCGGTGCGACCCAGCACCTCGACTACCTGCGCCGGAACGCCCTCTATCATGCCTTCTGCACGGCGGTAATCGCCTTCGTGACCTCTTCGAGCGAGGCCTTCTTCTTGCCGATATTCGAAATCGCCACCGCGGCGGTCGGCACCTTGAGGCCGGACGCCTTGCCCAGCTCCTCCTTGGAGGGGACGTAGGTGTAGGGTATCTGCTTCTCGGCGCAGAGCATCGGCATGTGCGCCATGATTTCGGGCGGGCTGATGTCGAGCGCCATCACGACCAGCTTGGCCTGGCTGCGCTCGACGCGCTTCGTGACTTCATTAGCGCCCTTGTGGATCTTACCGGTGTCGCGTGCAGCCTCGACGGCCAGATACGCCTTCTCGCTCAACTCCTTGGGAGCCTCGTATGTTACGTAAATCGGGTTTGCCATATTTCCTCCTTCGGACCGAAGTCCTCATTATTCACGGGGGCTGCGCGCCACGAAACGGGGCCTATTTAAGCATCCCCGGATGCGCCGCGCGTGGCACTCACCGTCTACACCACTGCCCCCGACGAGGAGACCGCCGAAAAACTGGTGCGCGGCGCGCTCGAAGCAGGCCTTGCCGCCTGCGTCAATTTCTGGCCGGTGCGGACGATGTATCGCTGGGAGGGCGAGCTGCGCGACGACACCGAGCAACTGCTGCTGCTTAAGTGCGGGCGCGAGAAATGGCCGCAGCTGGAGCAGTTCATCAAGGAAAACCACCCCTACTCCCTGCCCGCCATCGTCGCGCTGCCGTGGGAAGCATCGCACGCGCCGTTCCGCAACTGGGTCGAGGGAACATGAGCGACTATGACGTCGTCGTCTGCGGCGGCGGGCCGAGCGGTGCGACGACCGCTTTCTACGCCGCGCGGGCGGGGCTGCGCGTCGCGCTGATTGACCGCGCGAAGTTCCCGCGTGACAAGGCGTGCGGCGGGCTGCTGACGCCGCGCGTGCTCAGCGAACTGCCGGAGCTGAAGCCGGTCATCGAGCCGGTCATCGAGTGCGCTTCACACGATGTGCGACTTTACTCACCGTCGATGAAGTACCGTATCGATTTCGATTTTGGGCCACAAACACCGTGGAACATTCGGCGCGAAATCTTCGACAACGCGCTGCTCGAGGCGGCGCGCGACGCCGGCGCGGAAGTCTTCACTGGCACCCGCGCCAGCGGCTTCGACTTCAACGGCGGTGTCACCGTCACGACCCCGCAAGGCGACCTTACGGCGCAGGTAGTAGTCGGCGCGATGGGGCCGAACGACCCGCTGGCACAGCTGATGCGCAAGGAACGCGGGGTGGCGCCATGGCACGACGGGGAAATCGGCACCGCGCTGATGTGGGAGCCCGAGGTGGGGCGCGATTTCATGGAGCACGCCTTCGGCGACAAGCGGTCGCTGCTGGTCCACTTCCGGCCGGCCGGCATCGAGGGCTACGGCTGGGTCTTCCCGAAGGACACCATCCTGAACATCGGCTTCGGCGGCTACAACCGCACCATCAAGTCCATCAACGTGCGCGAAATCTGGAAAGGCTACCTGGAGCTGCTGCGCAACGACGGCTACTTCCCCGCCAACGACCCGGACCCACCGGTGAAGGGCGCACCGCTGCCGCTCGGCGGGCCGCTGCGCGCGACGACTATGGAGCGCACGCTGATTGTCGGCGACTCGGCCGGGATGGTCTCACCGCTCTCGGGCGAAGGCATCTACTACGGCATGCACGCCGGCAAGTTGGCAGTCGAGACCATCCAACAGGCGCTCGCGAGCGGCGACTTCTCGCAGCGGGCGCTCGACAGCTACCACCGCGCGTGGCAGCACGCTTTCGGGCAGGAGCTGCGCGACCTGTCGTTCTTCGCCAAACTGGCGCTGAAGTTCCCCGAGCGGATGGTCTACTACGGCACCCGCGACCCGAAGATGTGCGAAATCTTCGCCGACCTGTTTCTCGGCGTGACCCCCGGCGGACTCGGCAAGCGCAAGCCGGTCGCCCGCGCCCTGCGCAACGTCATCCGCTACCCGTATTTCGGTTGGGGTTGAATTTTTTCATCGGCTCCAGCACTCGCCGGCTGGCGCGGAAGCGGCCGCCGAAGCGCGCCTGCCCTTCGTGGATGAGCGTCGGCGCGTGGTCGCGCTGGTAAGCTTCGAGCGCAGCGCGGTCGCGCAACCGATACTGGATGGTCCAGCGCACTTTTTCGCTATCTCCATTTTCATCCACGGCATCGCGGTCGAGCCATTCGGCACCGAGGAAGCCGTCGATTTCGAGGATGTGCGCGATGTGCGACCGCAGCCACACCGCGTATTTGTCGGCGACATCGGGGTCGACGGTGAGGTTGACTTCGTAAATTATCATGCGGCGAATATGCGCTCGACAATCCACGCCGCGTCGAACGGCATCAAATCTTCGTAGTCCTGCCCGATGCCGACGAACGCGATGGGGCGACCGATGGCGCTCGCTATCGAGAGCGCGGTGCCCCCCTTGGCATCGACATCCAGCTTGGTCAGGATGACTGCATCGATGCCGACCATGGCGTGGAACTTGCGCGCCTGTTCGACCGCGTCGTTGCCAGCGAGTGCATCGCCGACGAACATGATTAAATCGGGCTTCGCAACGCGTTGGATTTTGACCATCTCGTCCATCAGGTTGGTGTTTGTCTGCATCCGGCCGGCGGTGTCAATCAGAACCACGTCGCGGTGCTTCGCCTTCGCGTGTGCGACCGCGTCGAACGCGACGGCGGCCGGGTCGCCGCCAGACTGGTGCGCGATGAACTTGCACCCCAGCTTGTTAGCATGGATTTCCAGCTGCTCGATGGCGCCGGCGCGGAACGTATCGGCCGCCGCGAGGACGACGCTGCGCCCCTGCCCCTGCAGCCAGTGCGCCAGCCGCGCGATGGTCGTCGTCTTGCCGGTACCGTTCACTCCGACGAAGGCGATTACCAGCGGGCCGTCGCCGCGGGCGAGCAGCCGTTGCGGGTCGAAGCTCTCGAGCGAGAGCAGCTCGACGAGGCTCGCCTTGAGGGCTTTCTCGATGGTCGGTGCGATTTCGCCCCGTGAGGCGACGCGCAGGCCGACCAGCCGCTGCTGCAGCTTCGCCTTTAGCGCCTCGACCGCCTCCATCGCGACGTCGCTCTCGAGCAGCGCCAGCTCCAGCTCCCACATGACGTTCTCGAGATGCTTCGCCTGCACCACGGCGCCCTTCTCGCGCTCTTCGGGGCGATACGCCTCGTAGCTCAGGTCTAGCTGCGGCTCGATTTCGGCTTCCGCCTGCTTGCCAGCGCGCCGGAAGCGGTCGCGCAGCGACTTGAACATCAGCGACCTCCCGGGAGCAGGAAGTCGGAGCCGACCTCCTTCGCCGCCTCGGCCTTCGCATAGAGCGCCTCGGCGCGTTCGCGCAGCTGCGCGTGCTGCTGCTGTAACTGCGCCAGCGACTCGCGGTAGTCGCGCGTCGCCTTCTCGACCTCATCCAGCCGCGACTGGAGCCGCTCGAGCGCCTGCTCGAGTGGCGCCTCCATGTAGACGCGCGAGCCGAGCCCAGTCAGCACCCGCTCCTGCGAGCCGAGGGTCGCGAAGAGCGAAGTGTTGTAGCCGACCGGGACCAGCATCTCGCGCCCTTCGGGCTCTTCCTGCAGCCCGTCTAGCGTCGTGCGCGCCTGCCAGATTTCGGCGCGCACCGCGGCGAGCGTCTCGAGCTGCGCCTCCCACGCGCGCACCTGCTGCTCGACCTTCGCCAGCGTATCCACGAGCTGCTTCAGCTCCGCCTCGTCATCGGACACGCGGCGCCATCCACCCCCGGATTAAAGCGCGACGCTGGAAAACCGAAGCCATTATATGCTACAGCCAATGGAAACGGGCGGCTGTCGAAGGCTCTGCCGACACATGAAGTGGAGTGCAAACGGCCGCATAAATGACGCCTCTAGGGTCCCCGCCTGATTCGTGATGGATGGGACAACCCAGGCGTCGCACACGTCGCCCGGTCAGGGTCAGGGCCCGGACTAATGATGGTGCCCGTTACGACCGGGGGACACCCTGTTTTAGCGATAAGCGGCGCGGAACGCCTCGAGAAATCCCGCGAGCTCCCCGTCGGGCAGCGCATCGATGCCGGCCGCCTTGGGCCGGCCGCCGCCGCCGAACCGCGCGCAGAGTGTGCCGGCGCCCTCCGGCGCTTCGAGCGGCGCGCGCAGCGAAACGCGCAAGCTGCCGTCGCCGTTCTTGACCAGCACCGCGTGTGCGCGCTGGCGCTGTGCCTGAGCCAGTTGGTTCCCCAGTGGTCCAACTATGCGCTGGGCCCATTTTTCGGCGGGCAGCTGCCACGCAGCTACGGTCTGCGTATCAAGCAAGGGTTCGGTTCTTTCGGCGCTGGCGATATCAGTGTGGTAGCGCTCCCACAACTCGCCGGGGAGCGGCTGGCGCGCGAACTCCAGCGGGTCGGCGAACGGCGCCAGCTCGCGGTAGAGCGCATCGGGCGCGACATGCAGGTCGACGACGCGCAGGCCGTAGCTGTTATAATTTAGTGCGATGCCGAGCCGCCGTAGCACCTCGGTCTCGCCGGGCGCGAGCCCCGCGTCGGCGCAGAGCCGCGTCGCGAGCCGCAGGTGGTTGTCACCGAACGCTGAGACGATGGCCCAGCGATGGTGCGCGCCGACCAACAGCCGGTCGACAATCAACCCAGTAGTCATCCGCGGCGCGGTGTCGATGTGCACCTCGAGCCGTGAATGCTCGGCGACGGCGCCCGGGTCGTGGTGGTCGATGTAGCGGATGCGCGCGCCGGCAGCGAGCAGCCGCTTGACGTCGTCACCGTTGCGGCGGTAGGAAACATCGAGCACTGTTACCGTGTCACCCTCACCCGCGTTGACGCGCGCCAGCAGCGCGTTGTCGCGCTTGACTCCCGTCACGAGCGTCGACGTGCGGGAGCGCGCCAGCCGCAGCTGTTGCAGCGCACAGATGCCGTCAGCGTCGCCGTTGAAGACGTCGTAGTGGGTCATGCGAGCCACCCCGGCAGCTCGCGGTCGCTTAACTGCTGCACCAGCGCGCGGTTGTGCGGCGCGTAATATTCCTCGAGCCGGCGCCGGCTCGCGTCGTCGAGCACCGCGGGGTGCGGCTTGGCGTTCAGCATCCGGTGCGCACCGGAGAGCAGCCGCTTGCTCCACGGCGCCCAGCGCCAGAACGGCGCGAAGCCATGGTCGACCGCAATCGCCAGCCGCTGCACCGCGCGGCTGCGGTAGAGCAACGAGACGTTCTCGGCGCCGGTCTGCGAGCGCAGGATTTCGCCCGCGTCGAGGCCCAGCCAGTCGCAGATGCCCGTGAGCAGCGCTGCCGGGTCGGCGACCAGCGTGTCAAAGAACTCGACCCGCAGCGCGTCGCCGAAAGCTACCTGCCAATCCGACAGCCAGCGCGCGTAGCAGCCGCCCGCGACGCCAAACAGATCCTGGTTTTCACGCCGCCTCAGCTCCGCCTCCGAGAGCGCGAGGCAGCGCTCGACATAGTCGCCAAAGTCGACTCCCATCAGACGACCCTGCGACTGCCGGTAGCGGTAATACGAGAAGGCACGCCCGATGGGGTCGCGCAGCAGCAGGATGACACGCGCGTCGGGCGACGCCTCGCGGATAGCTTCAGCGATCGCGCCGCCGCCGTAGGCGTGGCCGGGGGTGCCGTCGAGCCTCCACCGCTCACTCCGCGCGTGCGTGAAGTTGCGCGCGTAATCCGGCGGCGGGAGCGGGGCGCCCCAGCGCAGCGGCAGGAAGTGGCCTGGCTCCTTGGGGCGCGCGCTGCATACTTCGGGATGCGCAGCGAGCCAGCTGAAGAGCGAGGTCGTGCCCGCCTTGGGGAAGCCGGCGAGGAACAGGTTTGGCAGCACGATGTTTCAGGGCCACAGCCCTTTATAATCGGAGCGAATGCAAAACAGTTGAAATCCTACACGCTTTTCGACGGACTCCGGGTCGCCCTCGAGTCTGAAAGCACCGCCGCTGCCGCGCACTTCGACGCTGAACTGCTCCCGCACGGAGCCGACGCCGGTGGCGAGCGACAGGAGATTTTCTTCCGCGAGACCGCCGTGCTCAGCGGCGGGGGCGGCGCGGTAGGGTCGCCCGACCGCGCCCGGCTCAAATTCGTCAAGGGCGCACCGCAATTCACTCTCGACGGCGACCGCATGCTGGTGCGCGCGTGGAACGGCGCCCGCGCCTCGCTGCCGCTGGTGATGGGTGACCGCACGGTAGTCGAGTTCGAGCCGGAAATGCCGCCGGCGTTCCTCTTCAACACGCTCTTCCCGCCGCTGCTGCGCCGCCACCTGTGCCGTGAGGGGAAGGCGCTGCTCCACGCCTCGGCGGCCGAGGTCGACGGGCGCGCCAAAGTGTTCTGCGGCTGGGCGCACGCCGGCAAGACCAGCTCGCTGCTCGGCACGCTGCGCGACGGGGGGCGCTACCTCGGCGACGACAAGGTCGTCATCGACCGCGAAGGGCGCATCCATCCCTGCCTGCTGCGGCTCAACCTGTTCGGCTACAACTTCGAGCAGCACCCCTGGCTGGTGAAGCGTGCGTTCCGGCCGGCGCGCTACCACTGGCTCAGCTGGTGGAACCGCCGCGCGCAGGGCGCACTACACCGCCCCTGGAACAAGGGGCCGCTGCGCGGCGGCTGGGAGTCGGTCGAATACCTGACCAAGACCGGCCTCCACAACCGCTACCGCCCCGATGAGCTGGGAATCCCGGTCGCCGACGCGCCGGTGCCGCTCGGCACGTTCCACGTGCTGGCGCCGCTGCCGGAGCTTGAGCTGGGCGACCTCGCACGGCGGCTGCGGTCGGTGAACGACGAGGAAGATTTCCTGCAGAAACGGATGCAGCCGGCGGCCGATTTCCTGCACGGCGCGGCGCCGCTCTTCGAGGGGGGCGCCGATGAGGAGCGGCTGATTGCCGAGGCGCTCGCGAACGCCGGAAAGATAGCTTACGGGAGCGGTTGATGGCGCAGCTGGCGCTGGTCTCGGACGACCTGCACTTCCTGCAGCACCTGCTCCCCACGTGGGAACAGCAATTCAACCTGCGCGTCCTCAATCCGCCGAAACCGCCGCCGCGCATCCGTGGCCCGCGCGACCTGCTGGCGGGGCTGCGCAACCGCCGGTTGCGCAGCCGCGAACTGCCGCCGCTGGCCAAGTGGGCTGACGTCGTCTTCTGCGAGTGGGCCACCCACTACCTCGAGTGGCTGAGCCACCACCCCGGACGCGCGAAGCTGGCGACGCGTATGCACCGCTACGAGCTCGAGCGGCACGCCGACCACGTCAACTGGGACAATGTCGCGCTGGTGCTCTTCGTCAGCAACGCGATGGAGCGCGCATTCCGCGCCGCAGTCCCTGACTACGGCGGGCAGACCGCGGTCGTTTACGAAAATATCGACTTCGCGAAATTCAGCACGCGCGATAGAGGTGCGACACACCGGCTGGGGATGCTGGGGCAGGTCATCCCGCGCAAGGGCGTCCGCGAAGCGGTCGAATTCTTCGCGGCGATCGCCGACGAGCTGCCTGAGCTGAGCCTCTCGATTGCAGGCGGGACGCCCGACGCGCGCTACCGGCAGCGCGTCGAGGAAACCATCGCGGTGGCCGGCCTCGGCGAACGGGTGACGCTGGAGGGATTCGTCCCCGACCTGCAAGCGTGGTACCATTCGCTCGACCTCATCGTCTCTAACTCGCAGGCCGAGGGGCTGCAGACCTCGCTGGTTGAAGGAGTCGCCAGCGGCTGCCGCGCGCTGAGCCGCGGCTGGGCTGGCGCGGAGGAAGTGGTGCCGCCCGACGGGCTCTTCAGCTCCGCAACAGAGTTTCGCCAGCGACTTGTCAAACACTACGCACTCGATGCGGAGGAACGTACCCGTCAGGCGACCGGAGAGCGCGAGGCGCTGCTGGAGCGGCTCGGCGCACGGCCCCGCATGGCGGAGCTGCTCGCGTCGCTAGCGCCTTAGCTCGTCGCGCAGGTAGCGCCCCATCGCGCCGGGGTTGAGGACGTCCCACGCGAAGTGGATGTCCGCCCACTTCAGTCCGCCGATGACCGCCAGCAGGCTGTAGTAAAGCAGCCCGCCCAACGCTGCGAGGCCGAAGAGCTCGAACCAGCGCTCGACCAGCAGCAGCGGGTCAAGCTGCCAGAAGAGCGCCGCCACCAGCAGCGCTGCCGCCAGCTGCCGCAGCACCTGCCGCGAGGGCGGCAGCGCCAGCTCACGGTAGCAATACCAGCGCAGCCAGACGCCCGCCAGCAGCTCCGGTCCGAGCAGCGCCAGCGCGGCGCCTTCGCCGCCCATCCCCGGCAAATCATCGAGGCCGAACTGCGGAATTTCCCGCGGAACGAGGACCAGCATCAGCAACACCGAGAGCGTGCCGGTGGCGAGGTTGACGCGCGTCGTCAGCGTCGGCATGTCGGCACCGCGCAGCGCGATTGACCAGGGGCGGTTCAGGATGCGCACCAGCGCCACCAGCGCTAGCAGTTGCAGGACGCGCGTCGCGGGGAGGAACTCGCGGCTGATGAAGACCAGAATTACCTCCTCGGCCCAGATAACAGTCAGCAGCACGACGGGAATCGCGATCAGCGCGGTGTACCGCTCGGCGCGGATGATGCTGCTGGCGGCCGCCTGCGTTCCGCCGCGAGCGTGGAGCTGCGAGACCGACGGCAGCAGCATCCCCTCCAGCGAGAGCGCCAGCGCCCCGATAAAGAGCGCGATGCGCTGGACGCCGAAATAGAGCCCAACGTCCTCGGCGGCCCAGAAAATGCCAATCAGCAGCTTGTCGAGGTGCGTCCGCAGCACCGCGAAGATGGAGGTGATGGCGACCGGTAGCGCGTAGGTCGAGTAGGAACGGAAGGTTTCGCGGTCAGGTCGCGAAACCGGGTAATCACGGAAATACCAGAGCGAAACCAGTGCAATCACCAGCGCCCCCAACAGGTACGAGCGCGCCAGCCAGATTACACCCAGCCCCGAGAGTGCGGCAAAAATCATCAGCAGCGACCGCAGCGAGGTGCCGAGCAGGTTCGGCACCGCGACGCGCGCGCCCTCCTGCCGACCCGTGAAGGTGGCGACCATCACCCCCGTCAGCAGAAAGACGACGTAGTAGGCGAGGATGGTCCCGAGCATCCCCTCGGTCCGGATGTCGTAGAGCTGCTTGCCGAGCAGCCCGGTCCAGACCCAGTACGCGAGGCCAAATACCGCCAGCATCAGCGCCAGCAGGCCCACCCGCACGGCGAGGAATGTGCCGGTGCACTTGCCGAGGTCCATGCCTTCGGAGACGCGCTTGACGTGCGCCATGCGGTAGCCCATGAAGGCGATGAAGGTGAAGCCCCCAACGAGCGAGAGCGCGTAGCCGAGCTCCCCCAGCACGCCTGCGCCCATGCGGCGCGCGACCAGCATGATGGCAACCCACCCCAGGATGGCATTGAGGTTCTCGACCGTGAAAAGCAGCATCACCTTGCGGGAGGTCGCCACGCTGGCGGCACGCGGCTGCCGGTTTAAAGCGGCACCAGACGCAAATACGGTTGTGGCGTGGCGCGGCCATGGATGAACTGAAGCTGTTGCGCGCTTCGCTGGCCGACTCGCTGATTGTCTCCAAGGGCGAGTACCAGTACTTCGTCCACCCGCTCTCCGACGGGGTGCCGCTGGTCGAGGCAGCCATCCTCGACGAGGCGGCAGCGGCACTCGCTGCGCGAGTTCCAGAAGGGAGCGAAATTCTCGTCACGGCAGAAGCCATTGGGCTGCCGCTGACAGCCGCCGTCACGTTGCGCACCGGGCTGCCCTACACGACGCTGCGCAAGCGCGCGTATGGCCTTCCGGGCGAGCGGGTCGTGACGCAAAAGACCGGCTACGGCGGTGCCGAGCTACACCTCAACGCGCCCGTGGAAGGGCGGCGGGTGACCATCGTCGACGACGTGCTCTCGACCGGCGGGACGCTGCGCGCGATGTGCAGCGCGCTGCGCGCCGCGGGGGCGACTATCGACCAGGTGCTGATTGTCTTCAGCAAGGTTGACCCGGCAGAGCTCTCGGCCGAGCTGGGGGTCGATATCGATATCCTGCTCCAGGTGCACGTCGAGGGTGCGAAGGTGGTCATCGATTGAAGCTACTGGTTGGCGGCATCCTAGCGCTCGATGACCTAAAGACGCCGCACGCCAGCGGCGAAGCCATCGTGGGCGGCGCCGGCATCTACTCGTCGGTCGCGGCGAGCTTCTTCACCCAGCCGGGGCTAGTCGGCCCCGCCGGCATCGACTTCCCGCCGCATACACTAGCAGCGCTGCGCGAGCGAGGCGTCGCGCTCGATGGAGTGCCGCGGCTGGCGGAGCGCAGCTTCCACTGGTCGGGAGAATACCGCGGCGACATGGCGCAGGCCATCACGCACCAGACGCGCGTCGAAATCTTGGAAGCGTTCAACTGGAACGTTCCCGCGGAGTGGCGCCAGCCGACGGGGCTACTGCTCTGCAACAACGACCCCTCCATCCAGCTGCGCCTCCTCGAGCAGGTGCAAGCGGGCTGGGTCGCTACCGACTCGATGAACCTCTGGATTGAGATTCAACGCGACGCGCTCGAGAAAGTTGTCGCGCAGACCGACCTGCTGTTCCTCAACGACGCCGAAGCGCTTGCCTTCACCGGCACCGCTTCACTCGACGCGGCGGGCGCGGCGCTGCTCGCCGCGGGGCCGCGCTTCGTCGTCATCAAGCGCGGTGCGAAGGGCGCGACACTGTTCCACGCCGACGGGAACGCCCGGATTCCGGCGCACCCCGCACGGCAATTCATCGATCCCACTGGCGCTGGCGACACCTTCGCCGGCGCGGCGTGCGGCTGGCTGGCTGAGCGCAATCTGGACGGCGATAATCTGGTCGAGGCACTGCATCACGGAGCTGCGCTGGCGTCGGCGACGGTCGAGGGGCTCGGTACGAGTGCGCTGCTGGCGCTCTCGGCGGAGGAAGCAGCGCGGCGGCGGGCGGCGCTGGGAAAGCTCTAAAGCCGAGCGGTGCTGCAACCGCGCTGCGCCCGCGACCATTGCTGAACAGGGAGTTCGGCGACCTGAACGACCTATAGGACTTGGGCACCCTCCGTCGCACCAGTTCCCATATAATTAAATATATCACTTCGCTGTGTGGCCCATGAGTTTAGACAACACCGGCGATCCGGCCTTCATGCTCGTAGCAACCACCCCAGTCGTACAGAATGCCCCCGCCCCAGATCATGTGGACGAAGGGGAAGTAGACGAACAACTGCCAGCCCACCAGGAAAATCAGGTAGGCCTTGAAAGTGACCCGGTTGGCAAAGGCCCCGGTGATGAGCGCCGGAGTGATAATGGCGAACATCAACTGGTAGACGACGAACAACAATAACGGAATGGTGCCGTCGGCACCGCCGTATAAGTCGGTCGGTTTGATGCCCATCAGAAAGGCATTATCCAGGTTCCCAATGATTCCCCCAGTATCGCCGCTGAAGCAGAGCGAATACCCCACAGTAACCCAGAGGATGGTCGTGACACCCATGGATACATAGGACTGCATCATTATGGTCAGGACGTTTTTCCTGCTCACCAGACCTCCGTAGAAGAAAGCCAGCCCGGGAGTCATAATCATGATCAGGGCGTGCTGGATTTCGCCGGTGGTATAGTGGTGCACGCGTTAGCGGGCATGGCGGCTCTGGCCAGCGTCATATTCGTGGGGAGCAGGAAAGTGCATGATACTGGCGCCCATAACGTTCCCTTCGTCGCCTTGGGAGCGGCGCTGCTCTGGTTCGGCTGGTTCGGTTTCAATGCCGGTAGCCAGTATGCAGTGGACGTAATCACCGCGGTCGCCCTCATCAACACGCAGATAGCGGCTGCTTTTGCAGCCACAACCTGGCTGCTCCTGGCTTGGCACTATGACGGAAAACCGTCATTCGTGGAGATGCTCATCGGCATGATCGCCGGATTGGCCACCATTACACCCGCGGCCGGCTTCGTCAGTCCCCAAAGTGCCATGCTCATCGGGGTGGCAGCTGGCGTGGTCTGTTACTTCGCCGTGGTTCTGCGAAAGAATCTGGAACTGGACGATGCTCTCGACGTCTGGGGTGTTCACGGCGTTGGCGGGGCCTTGGGAATCATTCTGCTGGGCGTTCTGGCCTCGGAGAATATCAATGGGCAAGACGGTCTCTATTATGGTGATTCTAACTTCTTCCTAGTGCAATTGGCCGGACTGGCCCTGGCCTGTGTCTGGGCCTTCGTGGTCACCTACGGCATGCTCTGGGGAATCGACAAGATCACACCCGTGAGAGTAAGCGAGGAGAGCGAGCGGAATTTGGACGAGGCTCTTCACGGTGAATCCGCCTATACCGAATAGGTGCCGTCATTAGCCGCCTCCACCGGCATCGCAGGTAGATGGTGGGCCCGACCAGATTCGAACTGGCGACCACTCGGTTATGAGCCGAGCGCTCTAACCGGACTAAGCTACGGGCCCGTGCGTGCGTGGCGCCGTCGAGCGGATTCGAACCGCTGACCGCCCGGTTAACAGCCGGGTGCTCTGACCAACTGAGCTACGACGGCACCGTCGCCCCCCTTTTCACCCCTTGCTTAAAGGCTTCGGGAACCGAACAGCAACGGCACCGCCAGTTCCCTACCGGTGTGTATAATTACAAGTCGAGTCTTGCGCAGCCGCTTCAAAGAGTCCCAACGATGACTGAAATACAGGAGGACCGTCTGTTAGACTGTAGCGGCCTGAGCTGTCCACTGCCAATCCTGAAGACCAAAAAGACCATGGATGGCATGGTAGGTGGGGAAGTGCTCAAGATGATCTCGACTGACCCAGGATCACTCAACGACGTCAATGCCTGGACCAGTCGCACTAGCAACCCGCTGCTGGACGCGACAGAGGACGACGGCGATTACATTTTCTTCATTCGCAAGAAATAATTTATTTAAATACACATAGACGAGAAAAAAATGGGTGAAAACGGAACCAAGCGTATGGCGTTGATTGCCTCCAAAGGAACGCTAGACTGGGCCTATCCTCCCTTTATCCTTGCCTCGACCGCGGTGGCGATGGAGATGGAAGTGGCAGTCTTCTTCACATTCTACGGGCTGACGTTGCTGAAGAAGAAAATCAAGGCGAGCGTTTCGCCGGCGGGCAACCCCGCGATGCCGATGAAGATGCCTTTCGGCCCGGAGGGGTTCCAGAACCTCAGCTGGCCTATCCCCAACATCGTGAGCGGAAACGTCCCCGGCTTCGAGACAGTCGCCACTTCGCTGATGAAGAAAACTTTCAAGAACAAGGGCGTCGCAACCGTTGAAGAGCTGCGCGACATCTGCCTCGAGAGTGGGGTGAAGCTGATAGGCTGCCAGATGACAATGGACGTCTTTGGCTTCAAGAAAGACGATTTTATCGACGGCGTCGATATCGGCGGCGCAGCGACATTCCTCGAATTCGCGGCGGACGCAGACATCCAGCTATTCGTCTGAACCTGACAGCAGATTACACGGTACGGAAACTGCGGATGCCTTAAATATACTGATTACATTATATACTGGTTTTTCTATATAGTGGCTAGTCGAAGATTAACCGGTGAACTATGGCAGCCACAATTTCGACTGAATTCATCCAGACTGCTGCCCGTATCCTAAAGACCCTTGGCCATCCCGACCGATTGAAGATTGTCGAACTCCTCGAACATGGGGAAAGGACCGTGGGGCAGATCCAACGGGAATTCGACCTGCTCCAGCCGGTGACCAGCCAGCACCTCAAAGTACTCTATGAACGGGATATTGTCACCTTCCGACAGGAGGGGACCCGGTACTACTACTCACTGGCAAACAATTTCATCATCAAGATTCTGGATTGCATGGCTGAGGTCCAAGAGAAGCTGGATTCCGGGGAATGGGGTTTCGACTTCGGTGTCGTGGATCAGGAAACCGGGGAGGAACGAATTCATTCCTGAAAGGGAATTACCACGCGAGGAAAAATGGACGACGACGAAGGCAGTGTAACAATATTCATGACCACCGGCCCCGCCACGCCGCAGCGCTGCGCGACGCCATTCTACATGGCGACCATGGCGGCAGCTATGGACAGCGAGGCGCGGATGGTGTTTCAGATTGATGGCACCCTGCTGATGAAGAAGGGAGTTGCCGAGAACCTGGATGCCCGGGAAGGGGGGAAGAAGATTATCGATTTCATCCGTGATGCGAAAGAGATGGGAGTAGAGATGTATGTCTGCTCCGCCTCGCTAGCGTTGCACGGCATGACCAAAGAAGACCTCATTGAGGAATGTGACGACGTGGTAGGTGCGGCCTACATGACTGAGGCAGGCCTAGAAAGCGACATGGTGCTGACTTACTGATGGGGCTGGTCCGGAACTGTCTGCTGCCGTCGGACCTGCTCTACGACGTGCCGACCAACATCTGGGTACGGGAACTGGAAGGCGGCACAGTCGAAATCGGGATGACTGATATCGCGCAGACACTGGCAGGGTCAATCATCCACTGTCGCCCCAAGAAGGTGGGCAAGAAGGTCAAGAAAGGAAAGAGCGTGGCAACCGTCGAGAGTGGCAAGTGGGTCGGGCCAGTGCGCTCGCCTTTCAGCGGCAAGATAGCGGAGCGCAACGATGCGGTTACCGAAGATGCTGCTATCCTGAACCGCAGCCCATACCGAGAAGGGTGGATTGTACGCATCGCACCTGACGACTTGGGAGGGGACAGGAAGGGGCTAGTCGGTGTGGAGGAAGCGATTACGCTCTACGAAGATTACATGCAGGAAAAGGACCTAGCCAGCTGCATTCACTGTGCGGGGTTCGAAGAATAACGCATGCTCTCTCTCTACACGGATGCGAAATACCAGGACGTGATGGTCGAGGAGAAGCAGGCGCTCTTCGACCAGGTAACACAGGACATGCGCTACCCGGACGTGCTCTACGGGTGCTACGAGTGCGGCATCTGCGTCGCAGCCTGTCCCTCGGCGCGCTTCTACGACTTCAGCCCGCGCGTCTTCGCTCAGGTCATGGCACGCGAGGATGTCCACACCTTCTACGAATTACTCAACGACTCAGTCTGGGACTGCTCGCAGTGCTTTTCGTGCACTTGCTGCCCCCGGCAGAACAATCCCGGGGCTATCATCACCATCATGCGCGAGGTAGCGGTGAACAACGGGCTGGCTTCTGCAAAGGAGGCACTCCAGGCCTACTCTCGCATCATATTCAAGGTGATGTCTACCGGCACCCAGGTCTCACCGGACATGCTACAGCCTGATTTCTTCCCGGACTGGGGGCAGGACGTGCGCGACGTTGCAGAAAATCTCGACGTCTGGCGTCGGGCGATACCCCCGGAAACAATGCATACTGTGGAACTCGCGTGGGATGTCAGCGAGAAGACGAGGCTGGAACTCTACATGATCTGGAAGCTGACCGGCAACCTTGAGATGATTGAAAATATAGATGAAGGGCTCTTCATGATTCTCGAGGAGGTCATGGAGGAACTGCTGGAGGAACACGGATATGATATCGATGATTTCGACAACATACTGGAGGACTGATTAACGGATGGAGGAAAGAGGATGACACCGAAAAACAGCACGCCGGTCCAGCTGGACATGATTAACGAATCTGCCCCCCTTAAGGCATCAGACCGCACATTCAAGAAGCCGGCGAAACCGCCGACCGAGGACTGCCGTGAACTGCTGTTCGAACTGGAGGCGGCGGGCGAACTGGAAGTGCAGCGAGTGCCCGAACCTTTCGTGGAGGTAGACACGAAATATGGTCGCAAGAAGAAAATCCCCATTGAGCGCACGTGGCACCACAAATCGTGCGGCCAGTGCGGTCATATTCCCGGTTACTCGACCGCCATCTTTTGGCTGAACCGGCAATTCGACCTAGACTACCATGACCCACGTGACCAGACCTCGTGCACTGCCTGGAACTACTACGCTTCTTCAACTTCGAATCCAGCAGCCCAAGCAGCGGTCGCCTGTCGCAACTTTGCGCAAGCGAAGCTGGACGACTACTTCCCACTCATCCACTGCGGAACTAGCTATGGGCATTACAAAGAGGTGCGCGAGGAACTGCTGCACCACCCCGAGCTGCGCGCCAAGGTGCGGCAGATTCTAGAGCGGCTCGGATTGCCTTTTGTCTTCCCGGAGGAGATTGTGCACTACTCCGAATGGGTGCATGTGATGCGGAATGATATAGCCAAGAAGCAGATGTTCGACTTCACCAATATTACCGCGACTGTGCATCCGGCCTGTCACTACCACAAGCTCGTTGTCGAAGACGCTATCTACGACCGTGACCTGTATGACGGCCAGCGTACCGCCATCGTCTCTGGACTGGTCAAGGCGCTGGGAGCCGAGGTAGCGGACTATTCGACCTGGCACGACTGCTGTGGCTTCGGTTTCCGACACATCTTGGTCAGCCGCGACTTCTCCCGCTCGTTCGCCACCATCCGCAAGATTGAGCGCATGAAGATAGAGGCCAACCCGGATGTCACGCTCACCCATGACACCGGTTGCGTGACGACGCTCGACAAGAGCCAGTTCTCGACGCAGGCGCACAATCGCAACGTTGGCATTCCGGTGATGTCTGACGCCCAGTTCGCCGCGCTCTCGATGGGGGCGCACCCTTACCTAGTCTGCCAGTTGCACTGGCATGGCGTTGACATGAAACCGCTTCTGGAATTAATGGGCATTGACCACGTAAAGGCGTGGAAGGAATTTGAAGGAGTTGCAGACCACCTGAAAGATAATCCGGAAGAGTTCCTGACCTGGGAGGGTGTTTGAATGAGCAATAAGAAAATCATGGTTATCGGTGGCGGACCAGCGGGCCTGGAAGCTGCACGCGGTATCATCGACCTGGGATACGAACTGGTACTGGTGGAACAGCGTGAAGAACTGGGCGGCACGCCAATCTCGGCGAGTTACGCAGCGCTGACACCTGACATGGAGGATACCGAAACAGCGATGGCGCGCATGATTGACGCCGTCATGAATGATTCACTGGCAGACATCAGACTCGGCAGCAGCATTACATCTGCTGAGGGAGCCGCGCCCGACCTGCGAGTCACTCTCGAGAAGGGCGGCGATTCCGAAGTGGTCGAGGTCGGGGCAGTAATCGTCGCTACAGGGTTCAAGCACTTCGACCCCGGCAAGGAAACACAGAGATATGGCTATTACGAGTATGACGACGTGATAACGCTGGTCGACGCCGAAAAGATGCTCAAGGCAGGCAAGTTCATCCGCCCCTCAACTGGCAAGCCCCCGGAGCAGGTCTGCTTCATCCAGTGCGTCGGCAGCCGGGACCGGCAGATAGGGAATGAGTGGTGCTCAAAGGTATGCTGCGGTATTGCTACCAAGGAGGCAATCGAAATTCGGCACCTCCTGCCTGACTGCAGGGTAATAGTATTCTACATTGATATGCGCATGTATGGTTTCTGGGAGGACCAGCTCTACTGGAAAGCGCAGGAGGAAGAGAAAGTCAGCTTCATTCGCGGCATCGTCAGCGAGGTCACCATGCGGGGGGATTCGGTCATCGTCAAAGGTGAGGACACCACCATGGGACGGCCGATGGAGGTGCCAATGGACGTCGTCATCCTCTCAATTGGGATGGAGCCCAGTGATGGCAGCATCGCGATGGCGGAAATGTTTGGCCTGCCGCTGGAATGCCACGGCTGGATAGAGACTGTGGGAGGTGCATTAAACACGGTGCAGACTCCGGTCGACGGGATTTTCGTCGCCGGGGCTGCCGCTGGACCGGCCGACCTCGCAGACTCTATCTCGATGGGGGGGGCATCGGCACTCAAGGCGTGCGCGTTCGTGCGTCGCGTCCAGCTCCCGGTTGTTGGATAGGATGCTCTACGATTCGTTGACCGTGCAGGAAGTAGTTGATACTGAATCTTCTGCAGAATTCCTGAAAGAGGCGACCAAGCTTGCCACATCCCGTGAACTCGAAAACATCGCTCAGCGGCTGGAGATGAAGCGGGGTATGTTCGCGGAACTGCTGGCCCCTGAACGACTCGCAAGCCTGACTGAGGATGAATTTGTCCTCCTGCTGGACCACGTCTTCTCCATCCGGCGCAAGGCGCGGAGGCTGTTGCGGCTGATCAGCGTTGAGTCCTTCCGGCAACGGACGCAGGAGCTGCTTTACGGCGAAGAGGACGTGGGCGACAGGTTCGAGCGATTCGTTACCTTATTCGAGGGCAGTCTGGATGAGCGCAGATCCATCAACCTCGCCAGTGAACTGCTGCACTTCCATGACCCTGACAAGCACTGGCTCTGGACCAACTGGATTTGGGACCCTGAGACAGGCTCGGGTGCACTGCCAATGGTCGTGCAGGAGGGAATTGTAATCGAGGGCAAGAGTTCTGCGGAACGGTACCGCAATGTCGGCGCCGCCCTCCGACTGGTGAATGAGGTTGGTCACGCCCAGAACATCTCCGGGAACACCATGGGAATGCTGGGCACAAACCTGCTCCTTGCCTGCGTGCACGCCGTCTACATGTACACCGTTTTCCGCCTCAAGCTTTCGGACGAATTCAACCGCATCCTCCCGGAACTTCCTGAACTTGTCGAGCGGGTGCTCGGTGTGCGCGGGCTGGAGGTGGTTGCCAGTGGGTGAACATAGGTACCAGAAATACGTCGAAAAAGAGAACGCCGTTATTGAGGGAATCGACGTTTCCGGTGCCTGGAACCGGATGTGGGTACCACGTGAACTGACTGAGTATGATTTTACTTTCCTAGACAAGGTCACAGACTTGCCTGGCGGTGAGTCGATGGGGTGGTGCTACCAGTGCGCAGCGTGCATTGGCGTCTGTCCGGTGGACAACGTTGGCTCATATGGTCCACGCAAGCTCTACCGCAAACTGCAGACCGGGCTGGATTTGTTCAATCACTCTGACCTCTGGCTCTGCACCACCTGCAACAACTGCCTGCGGGTCTGTCCCAAGGAAGTGGACATGATGCAGATTATGCCGGCTGTACGTGAGCAGGCAATACTCGACGGAAACATCCCCGGCGAGTTGCAGGAGATGCTGCAGAATGTAGCCGAGTATGGCAACCCGATGGGCGAATCAGCACGCAAGCGGACACGCTGGCTGAAGAAATTTGACGAGCCGGTGCGCGACCTCACGAAGGAGCCGGGAGAGGTGGATGTGCTCTGGTACGTCAGCGATTACTTCAGCTACCACCCGCGTGGTATTGACGCCGCGAAGGCGATAGTGCGCGTGTTCAACCGGCTGGGCGTGGACTTTGGGGTCCTCGGACGCAACGAGCGCTGCGATGGAGATTCGCAACGGCTATGCGGCGAGACCGGGCTCTTCGAGGAACTGGCAGAACATAACCACGCACTGTTCGAGCAGAACCCGCACGAGCGGCTGGTGGTCAGCGACCCGCACGCCTACAATGCCTTCAAGAACGAGTATCCAAAACTGACCGGGACGGAATATAATGTCCAGCACTACACCCAGTTCCTAGCCGAAAAGATAGAGCAACTGACCGGAATGTTCACGGGAGAATTCCCGCGCAAGGTCACTTTCCACGACCCCTGCTACCTCGGACGGCACAATGGGGAATACGAAGCCCCGCGCACGCTCATCGAGGCGGTTCCCGGCATCGAGTTCGTCGAGATGTACCGCTGCAAGCAGCAGGGATACTGCTGCGGCGGCGGCGGTGGTGGCATGTGGCTCGACGGGCTGGCCGCCGACCATACCTTCGAAAGGCTTTCAGAGAACAGGGTGCGCGAGGCGGTGGATGTGGGCGCTGAGGTACTGGCCGTTTGCTGTCCCTACGAAGTCTCCCGCTTCGAAGACGCGGTCAAGTCGACCGACAACGACGGCAAGCTGGAGGTGCTCGACATCATCGAAATCCTCGACAGCTGTATTGGAGATGAAGAATCAACCTGAAAGGATCAATAATGAAAATCGCAGTATTGCTGAAGATGGTACCTGACCTTGTTGAGGAGCTCGAGGTGGATGCCTCGGGGAAGGCGCTCGACACGGAAGAGCTGAAATTCAAGCTGAACGAGTTCGACGACCATGCACTGGAGGAGGCACTGCTGCTCACCAGCGAGGGTGACGATGTTGTCGCCTTCGCGCTCGATGGTGATGGGGTGGAAAAGCTCCTCTTCACGGCGCTCGCCAAGGGCGCCAGCCGCGGGGTCAAACTCACTGGCACGCAATCGCATGGCTCCGGCGGGCAGGCGGCTGCCTTTGGCGCCGCGCTGTCGGATGGGGAATTTGACCTCATCCTCACTGGCGTCCAGTCGGTCGACGATCGAGAAGGACAGCTGGGACCGCTGCTGGCCGCGCACTTGGGACTACCGTGTATTTCAGTGGTCACGGGCATTTCACTTGATGCTGGCGTGGCGACGGTGAACAAGGAGTATTCCGGCGGCGTGATGGCAGAGTTCGAGGTAGAGCTACCGGCGGTGCTCGGTATTCAGGCGGCACGACAGCCGCCGCGCTACGCGCCAGTCAGCAAAGTGCGGCAAATACAGCAGAGCGCCACGCTCGAGGAACTGGTAGTCGACAGCGCCGGACCGGGAGCGGGCAGCGAGGTGATCGCAATGGCTCCCCCTGAGACTGGCGAGGGTGCGAAGATGCTGGACAATGCTACCGCACTGCTGGAAGTACTGCGCGCCGAGGGGGTGGCATGAAGGGCGTCATGGTTGTATGTGAGCATCTCTCCGGGGAGTTCACAGATATCACCTTTGAGATGCTCGGGCTTGCCACCAGCCTCGATTCCGGGGAGGTGAGCGGGGTCACCTTCGGTGCGATGGGCGGCAAGTCGGGCGAGCTGGGTGCTGCCAGCAACGTCATCTTGGCTGGCGGCGGAGACGACTTCAACCCAGAAACTTATGCGGCCGCTGTGAAGGTGGCCGTTGAGGCGCATTCGCCCGGGTTGCTGCTGGTCGGCTCGACCTCGATGGGGATGGACCTTGCCAGCCCGGTTGCCGCCGCGCTTGACCTGCCGCTCGTCGCCTATTGCACTGGCATCGAGGCCAGCGGTGGGGGGTTCGCCTGCACCAGTTCACTCTACGGCGGCAAGATGGGCGTCAGCTCGCAAGTCAACAGCCCGGCAGTGGTGATGGTACTTCCGGGCGCATTTGACACCGATGCAGGGCGTGTTGCCGGGTCGCCGACGGTGAGCGAACTCACCGTTCAGGAGAGCGGCGGAAAGGTGCGCTTCAGCAAGCTCATCGAACCGGACGCGGGGGACGTCGATATCACCCAGTCAGGAGTGCTGGTGGCGGTCGGTCGTGGTATCGGGAGCAAGGATGATATCGAGCTGGCGGAGGAACTGGCAGAGCTACTCGAGGCCGACCTCGCCTGCTCGAGGCCTATCGTTGACGCCGGCTGGATGGAAAAATCACGGCAGATTGGTAAATCGGGCTTTAAGGTCAAGCCGCGAGTCTACATCGCCCTCGGCATCTCCGGCGCGCCGGAGCACATCGAGGGGATGAAGGAGTCGGCGACGATTATCGCTATCAACTGCGATGAGAATGCCCCCATCTTCGATATCGCCCACTACGGCCTCGCCGAGGACCTGTTCGACGTCTGCGAGGAGCTTATCGAGGAGCTGGAATGAAACGGGAGGGCGACCGCGCTGCTCCCGCTCGCTGACCGGCTGGCGTTCCTGGCACTGCTCGCCGCCTGCCTGGCGTTGGCATGGCCGGGCTTCCGGCGAATTTTCGCGACAGTGCGGCAGGGACAGCCGGCGGACCGCTCGGACAAACTGCCGACTCGCTTCGCGCGCGCGCTGCTGGAAGTGGCAATGCAGAAGCCGCTCGCGAGCGCGCGACCGCTAGTGAATATCTTCCACACCTTCATCTTCTTCGGATTCAGCTTCTACCTGCTGGTGAACGTGGTAGATGTGCTGGAAGCGTTCGTCCCCAACTGGGAAACAATCTGGCAGGGGCCGCTGGCGGACGGCTTCAACCTGCTGGCCGACCTCTTCAGCGTCTTCGTGCTGGTGGGAATGCTCTTCTTCCTGCACCGCCGCTTCATCACGAAGCCGAAGGTACTGGAGTTCAACTCCAACGTGCTACTGCACCCCGGCGTCGCCGCGGGCGGAGTGCGACGCGACTCGCTCATCGTCGGCGGATTTATCCTGCTGCACGTCGGCTCGCGCTGGGTCGGCAGTGCGTTGCAGCTGGCGGAAGCAGGTAGCCCCGACCCCTGGTTGCCGACCGCCAGCATATTACTGCCGCTATTCACCGGGATGGAGCCGGGACTGCTAGAGCAGACAATTCGCGCTACATGGTGGCTGGCGCTGGGACTCATCCTGCTATTCATTCCCTACTTCCCGCGCAGCAAGCATATCCACCTGATGGTGGCGCCGGTGAACCTAGCGCTGCGCCGCGAGACGCCACGCGGTGCACTCGACGCTGTGCAGGACCCTGCGCAGCCGGGGAGCACTACGCTGGCAGGGCTGCCGTGGCCGCAGGTGCTCGACGCGTTCGCCTGCATCATGTGTACCCGCTGCCACGAAGTCTGCC
>Ga0187827_10000618_pt1 | contig 55612 bp, 43 predicted proteins | sample ETNtaG_39_FD_167969 | JGI IMG/M metagenome (GOLD analysis project Ga0187827, IMG submission 167969) | Marine microbial and viral communities from oxygen minimum zone, Eastern Pacific Ocean - ETNP2014_SV_150_PacBio MetaG (Illumina Assembly) | ecosystem: Environmental > Aquatic > Marine > Hypoxic...
TTGCCCTATGCAAAAAAAAATAATCTTCAATTTTTGCCTGGTACCACACTCTATGGAATGGTTAATCGTACCAGTTGGTTTAATGATAGTTACATCTTATTGTACGGAGATATAGTTTTACCCGGGCATAATGATTTGAGAGAAGCCGTTCAAATTTGTTCTGAAGTGTGCTCTTCCGGACGTAGATTAAAAAAATGGGAACTGGATTCACTTATGGCTTATTTCTGGACTATTGAGTTGAAGCTCGGTGATTTGAATTTAAGCGCTGATGATTGGAAAAAATTAAAGAAAGCTGAAGCAGACCCTGTCCGGTATAAAGATTTGATTCCCTGGTTAAAGTCTTTTTATTTTAAAGCTTCTCCTGCTACATTTGATTCCCCTCCTGAAAAACTTTCTATAGGGTATCGTGGATTGGTTGGTGATCCGGGAAGGGGAGAAGATGTCTACAAACTAGCTTGCTTGAATTGTCATGCCGAGGAGGGTGGTTCCTCGCATTATGAATTGGATCTGAGCTTACATACTATAAAATCCCTCTATGAAAACAGGGTCAAGCAGGATCGGAGGTCTTTTTACAATTCTATCAGGGATGGAATTTATTTTAAATATGTCAGACCTTATATGCCTCAATACTCACTTGAGAGAATGACTGATCAACAAATTGAAGATCTTAAGGCGTATCTTGTAAAGAGGGTCAAATTTAAGGTTAGAACTCCAATAGCGAGTAAAGCTGCCTTTGATTTTTCCGATTGGGATACTTTATTAAAAAAGTATGCTAATAAAGGGACTAAAGAAAGTATTCGAACGACTTTTCTAAACTACAAGCTTTTAAAAGATGATAAAAGATTTAAGGATTTAGTTTCAAAACTGGAAAAGTTCCAGGTAAAAACTTTGAAAACACACAATGAAAAGCTTGCCTTTTGGATTAATGTTTACAACATCATGGCAGTAAAACTAATTTTAGATAATTACCCTGTTGAGAGCATTAAGGACATAGGCAGTTGGTTTAATCTGGTATGGAATAAAAACGCCGGTATTGTTGGAGGAAAAACTTATTCTCTGAACGATGTAGAACATAATATTTTAAGGAAAATGGGAGACCCCCGTATCCATGCTGCCATTGTTTGTGCCTCTCTAAGTTGTCCTGATTTAGCAATGTTCAGCTATAAACCTGAGGAAATTTCCGCGCAGTTAGATAACCAATCAAAGCATTTGCTATCAAATGAAACAAAAGGTTTTCTTCGGTACGATGGTAGGTCCATAATCTATCTTTCACCAATATTCAATTGGTTTAAAAATGATTTTCAACAGGCTGGAGGAGTTATAGATTTTTTAAAGAAGTACGCTCCAGCAGATAAAATGGAGGACTTGAAGTATTTGGAATCTGGAGAGTATTCCCTTAGATATCTTGATTTTAATTGGTCTCTTAATGACCAATCCAGATAAACGGTGCGGATGCGTGCCTATCTTGTTTCTTCTACTTTAATGAGTGCAGGTAGGATGCTAAAGAAAGCGCTTTTTTACTGTTAAGCCCGTAATTAGGCATTGTGACATCTGCAAGCATATGCTGAGGACTTATTAAAAACCGATAGATCCACTCGCTGTTCAGCCGCTTGCTGACATGGGTCAGCTCCGGCCCTACTATACCACCCTGCTCGCCAATTTTGTGACAGGCCGAACATCCAAGTTTTTTATACAAACTCTTCCCTTGTAAAACAGCTTTCCTTTTAAGACCCTTGAATTTTTCCGCACTGATTTTTTTTGCTGTTTTTTGGGGGCGCTTTGTTTGTAATCCTATAAAATCTATTGTCTCACCTTCATAAGAGTGAAGCGTTCTAACATAGCCAATAATTTCCCATATTTCTTTTTCAGAAAGGGTATTGCCGTAAGGCGGCATACGTGGTGATTTCTCCACGGCCTTTCCACCTAGGCTAATGACTTTAAAGAGATCTTCGTTCTTCTGTTTGCCCATGTATACTTCTTTAGCATCCGACAGATCTCTGGGTGTCGGATCCAGGGTAGCAGAGTTAAAACCATCTCCCATTCCTTTTTCCCCGTGACATGGGGAACAGTAATGAATAAAGAGCTCTTTTCCTCCGAGGGGTCTACCTTTCGCAGGCTGAGCAGGTTTTTTCGCGCCGATGTGGGTTGGGACATCCCCTTTCCCGCTATCTCCAAAATATCGCATAATATGATAAACCTCATCTGCTCCAAGTTTAAAAGTGGGCATTTTCACATTCAGCCATTTGCGAATTGGAGCAGGTTCTCTTAAGAATGGATACATCCAGGAATCCTTGAACCGTTCACCAGCAGAAAGACCGTTTACTTTGAGAGGAGGAGGCGCGAAATATTTGTTTTTATAGAGTTTGAAAATATTGCCGCCTTTCCCTTCAATTACATGGCAGCCTTTGCAATTATATCTAGCAATAGTTTTTCTACCCTGGTCAATTTCAAATTCATTTGTCGAGAGGTTCCTTGTTAGGTCAGTGTGACTCATCCTGCCATCCATTCCTCTTAAAAACACAGCAATAGCTCTTCTGTCTTGATCGGAAAAACTAAATGTAGGCATATTGGCTTTTATCGTTTCTGTATTGTAGATAGTAGGATCTTTTAGTCTGCTTTCCAGCCACGCCATCCAGGTATGCTCAACTTCTTTTTTAGTGGTGTGGCCAAAATCCAAATGAGAAGCAAGTTTCGCCCCTACTTTGCTAAGTTCTGGGCCTATCCGGGTATGGTCTATTCCATTAATTTCATGGCAGGCAGTACAACCTCTTTTTTTGATCAGTTCCTTGCCCTGCTTGATTTTTTCCGGAGTGGGTTCGCCCCCGGATGACTTGGCTATTGGTTTGGCTTTTTGAGCCAGGAGAAAAGTGGAAATGTCTTTTGCATCCTGAGTGGACAGTCGAAAGCTGGGCATAACAGTATTGGAGTCATAAGCGTGAGGATCCAGCAGCCAGTTAACCAGCCAATCCGGTTTAACTTTATTTCCCACATTGCTGAGATCAGAAGCAAAAAGGTCTCCTACCGTGCCAAGACTGTGGCATCCAAGACAGCCATTCGTTCTAAATAAATTTTGTCCTTTTTTTGCGTCACCTTCATCGTATTTGGCAGGTTTGCGGTATTTGGAATCAGATTGGGAGATAAGATAAGTCGCAATTATGTCGGCTTCTTTTTCCGAAAATCTGAAATCTGGCATTTGAGTATTTGGTTGATGTTTTTTTGGTTCTTTTATCCAGCTTGCCAGCCATGAAGAGTCTGTTTTATCCGCGATTCTTTTCAAGCTCGGTCCTGTTTTTGGTAAAGTTTCATATCCTTTTACGCTGTGGCAACCGTGACATCCCTGGGAAACAAACAGTTCTTTGCCGCGGGATATAACAGGGCCGTCTTCGAGATAATTTTCTTTATGGCAATGAGTGCAGGAAGATTGCAGCTCATCCCTGGATAACATAGGTTCTTCCCAGAACGCAACGCGACCATGAGCGCCTTCTACAGTAGTAGCCAATCCCTGCCCTTGATGACATACGGTGCAGCCGAATTGTATAAAATTGTGTCGATTTTTTCCAGGATGGGTTGTATAGGGTTGAGGGGCGTCTTTGAATCGTGGATCCTCAAGTCCAAGGTGACAGGTAACGCAACGGTCCGCGTCATTTGCAGTTAATATGAGTTGTTGGATATTAATGCTCTGTCTAAGTATTTCCCTCTTTTCCTTTTCAGTTTCTGCCAAATCCGCCTGCATTTTGTAAAAAGTTTTTTGGTATTGTTTCCATTCCCGATCATAGTCCTGCCAGAAGATAGCAAGAAACAGAAAAAATAAAAATCCGCTTGCAAGAAAGAATATGATGTTTTGGTTTCTCATGAACTTAACCTTTCTTTATTATTTTGACAGGATAGACTGGATAAATAAATCATCAATTAATAATCCTGTTAATCTTATCTAAACAAAGTCCCGCCGAAGGCGGTTAATTTAATGGCCGGGTCCCCAATCTTCCCAGGGCCAGAAAAAGGCCCAGTTAGGACCTCTCATGAAGGTCCCCGTGATAATTACAATAATGTTAAAAACAGCAAAGATAGTAAATAAAGTGATAGCGATTGGACGGGCTTTTGAGAACCAAACCCCGGTTCCGAGGGGATTGCGGTCGATATAAGGAATAGCCATAAGGCCCACAACAAAAAGTCCCGGCACTACAATTCCTCCAATAAGAGTGTCATACGCAACCATTTCCTGGAGACCCAAAAAATACCATGGCGCCTTGGCTGGATTAGGGGGCTTAACAGGGTTTGCGAATTCTTCTAAAGGGGCGTCAAAAAGAATGGAAATTATTGTTATTCCAATGGTAACCACTATTGTGCAGAGCATTATTGGAGTCAAAAGGTGAGGGAAAGAAAAAATCGTATCATCCGGTTCCTTAGCTTCTATGTGGGATTCCTGGTCCACCAGCTCCAAAAGGCCGTAGGTTTTTCCGGAACCCTTGGGGAAAATATCTTGTTTGTCGATTTTTTTTGCCGGCATAAAGTTCTCCTTTGAAAGGATAAATCTTAAAATATAAATTTTAGATTACAAATTAACTCCCAAAATGAATATTTGGAATCTGGAATTTTTATAAAGGCGGTCCTGACATCCCCCCGTCTTTCCTGATACGCCAGAAATGCAGACCGATTAAAATAGTGGCAATAAGAGGCAGCAGAAATACATGCGCCACATAAAACCTGATCAAAGCCCCTTGATCTACAGTATTACCTCCAAGCATAACAAATTTTTGCAAATCTCCCATTGGGGCGTAAGTGGCAATAGTAGTCCCTACCGTAATGGCCCAGAACGAAAGTTGATCCCACGGGAGGAGATATCCGGAAAAACTGAGGAAGAGAGTTACTAATAAAAGGATAACGCCTATAACCCAGTTAAATTCTCTCGGCGGTTTATAAGAACCGGTATAAAAGACACGGCACATATGAAGAAATACCGCTATCACCATACCATGAGCGCCCCATCTATGCATGTTTCTCAGTAACAACCCAAAGGAAACGGTAAATTCCAGGTCCTTCATACTTTGATAAGCTCTTTCTGTTGAAGGGACGTAATAAAACATCAAAAGCACTCCGGTAATAGTGAGAATAATAAACAACAACAGAGTAATGCCGCCCAGACAGAAGGAATAGCGAACTTTAACCGCATGCTTCCTTACTTTCACAGGAAAGATATGCAAAAAGAAGTTTGTAAAAATCAGAAGAGATTTATTCTTGTCTGAATCAGGGTATCCATGCCTTATAATGGATTTATATAATTTTACAGGTAGCTCAAAGGCAAGGAAGGCCAGGGTTTCTTGAATATCAAATTTTTTGTCATTTTTATTTTCCAATTTCTACCTCCTACACTACAAGATAATCATCCTTGGATATAGATTTGATTTTATTTACCACAAGACGTTTGTCAGGAGACTTTTTTATTTCAAGCCAATCCAGGGGTTTGGGAGCAGGCCCGGCAATAACTGCTCCAGTAGTGTCATAAACACTCCCGTGACAGGGGCAGTCATAGGTACTGGTGGTCTCCACCCAAAATACGGTACAACCCAGATGTTTGCATACAGCTGAAAGGGCTCGAAACCCTTTGTCATCCCGCAAAACAAATATGCGTTCGGATTCAACAAAAGTGATGGTCCCCTCTGCATAATCAGAGACACTGCCCAGCTTTATTATGGGTGACGGTTCGTACACAATGTTGGGAAACATGAATCGAGCAGTGGCTCCGACTGATGCTGTTAGAGATGCCAATAGTCCCGCCCAACCCGCAAGTGTAAGAAGGTTTCTTCTTGAAAGCTGCAAGTCTTCTTCTGAACAGCATTTTTTGTTCTCCGTTTTTGGCATAAAGCACTTCCTCTAAAAAAAATTAGTATGATTTTTTAGCAGGCTTGGCATGACGAAATCAGCCGGTATAAGCCTTTGATGTGGTAAGCAAATGCTACTATCCGTATTAAAGAAAAATATTAATATATCGTTAATAGCAATAGTTAACTTTGCTAAATAACCGCATTATATCCTTCTGTTTGCGGTTCCACTTCAAACAATTCCATGGTAACAGCGCCTGTTGGGCAGCGGGTATCACAGAGTCCACACCTGATACATTTATCATCATCCTTTAGCATAACAGAACCGCCTTCAGGCAGTTTTTTCTTGTAATCACCAGTTTGAAACTCTTCCAAAGAGATTCCATAATGATTGAGAATTACCTTTCGCAGTTTTTCATCCCCTTCAAGCATGCCAACAGAAACTATTTTTAAGCAGTATTGCGGGCATACATCGACACAGCCGCTGCAGAGAATACATTTGGAACCGTCAAAAATAGGATTGACCATGCATTGAAGGCAACGAGAACCTTCCTTCATAGCTATCTCATTTGAAAATCCTGTTTCCACTTCCATCAAACTGTTTTTTCTTGTTTCTGCATCAAGGATTGGCATTCTCTGTTGCGGGATATGAGTATAATTAACATGCCAGTCCCTTTTGGGAATAACAGTCATTTTAGCCTTTTTATAAAGAGGTTTGCGCTCCACCCCTCTTAAAAATTCATCGACGCTTTGACCGGCAGCCTTACCCTGCGCAATCGCCTCAATGGCCGTCCGAGGTCCTGAAACAAGATCACCGGCCGCATACACTCCGGGTACAAAGGTATACAGTGAATCTTGTTCTACCGCCATAGTCCCGAAACGTGTTATTCTGAAACCTTTAGCAGTATCAAGGAAAGAAGTATCTGACATCTGGCCTACTGACAGGATCACGTTGTCTGCCTCAATAATGTTTACAGTCCCTTCCGCAAAAGTAGGATTAAAACGTCCTTTTTCGTCAAATACTTTTTCGACGCCAATAGTTAAGAGGCCTGAAGCACGACCATTTTCTTCAACGATTTTTTTCGGTCCTCTGGAGCAGTGAATAATGACCCCTTCCTCCATACCTTCATCAACTTCCACCTGATCCGCGGGCATTTCTTCCCTTAAATCTGTCCCATCAGTAGAGCCTTTCATTGCTTCCAGGCAGGTAAGATGGACTTCTCTGCCAAGACGAACCATGGAGCGGGCAACATCCATAGCCACATTTCCTCCTCCGATGACAACTACCTTCTTGCCCAAAGCCAATCGTTTCCCCGTGTTAATGCTTCGCATCACTTCCACTCCCTGCAAAACTCCGGGAAGTTCAAGCCCATCTAGAGGTATTTTTCTGCTCAACTGCGCTCCTATAGCCACGATGACTGCTTTAAAGCCTTCTTCTTTAAGATCATCAATAGTAACATCATGCCCGACTTTAACCCCTGTCCGTATCTCAACACCCAAATTCAAAATAGGATCAATATCTTCTCCTATTGATTCATTGGTTAACCTGTATCGCGGGATTCCTGCTACGAACATTCCTGAGGGCTCGTCAAGCATTTCCAGGATTGTAACTCTGTATCCACGCCGGGCAAGATAGTCTGCTGCAGCCATTCCAGCGGGTCCTGAGCCGATTATAACCACTTTATCCCCCGTTTGGATTTGCTTTTTAGTATCTACTTTTTCATACACCATAGCGGATCTTTTTAACATTCTTATCTGAATAGTTTCATCAAAAGAAGCTCGTCTGCAGGCTTTCTGGCAGGGTGCCGCGCATATTCTCCCGCAAATCTCGGCAAAAGGATTTGGACCGCGGGCAAGGACTGCCGCGTCACCAAACTCACCTTTAGAAATAGCAGTTACATATTGTCCGGAAGGAGTATTAATCGGACAGGCATATTGGCACTTTATTTGTCTTTCAAAATAATCAATATCCGGAACAACCGTTTGATATTTATCTTTTGATTGCGATTGAGGCATTTAATAAGGTTCCTCATTCAAGTTCATGGGATGAATAAGGTCTCGCACAGAAATTACTCCTACGATAGCCCCTTCTTCCGATACAGCCAAATGCCGGATGTTGTGCTTATCCATTGTATCATTGGCATCCAAAATAGATGCTTCAGCGTCTACAGTCAATATAGGTGAATTCATAATCTTGCTTGCAATAGTATCCTGCAGAGACATATCCTGCCCTACTACTTTCCTCACAATGTCTGTCTCAGTAATTATTCCAATAAGATTGCCGTTATGTTCGACCAATACACTGCCAATCTTTTTCGTTGCCATAGTTTTTGCGACATCTTTCACTGAGTCATCAATATTTACTTTTTCTATTTCTTTTGACATGATCGATTTTACCGTTTGCATAATATAATCCCCTCCGCAATAAAATCACATAATACTCAAAAGTCCGAACAAGAGCAACTTTTTATCAGAACTGTCTAATAATGTCAAATCAAATTTAATGGGTTTTTATTTTTGTTGCCTGTAAAATTCAAATTAAAGAAATTAGAGGAGCGTGACTTTAGGGCTTGTAATATTTAGGCTATAGTTTGCTAAAGCAAATCAAATCATTTTCTAGTGATTGGAAAGTACGGTCTCAGATTGGAATTATTGGAAAATGTTTCATAAATTTTAAATAAAATAATGTTAATATATAAAAAACTGAGGGTTACGAATGTTTCAATAATCCCGAATGGAAATTCCGGTTTCTGATATATAGAAGGAAGCATGTCCAGAAATAGACAGGGAAAATGATTTTATTAAATATTGCATACCAGATGTTTGCCTTCAAAAAATAGCAGAGAAAATTACCAGAAGAGTATTCGTAATCTAAAACAAAATAGCTGGAGAGTATAACAAATAAAAGAGTTATTAAAATTTGGTAGACTTTCATTTGCCTAAAGATAGCCAAGCACTGTCAAAGAGTCAACTTTTTTATTTGAAAATCAATTAGTTAAAAGTTTATAATTATTTTGAGACGGTAGAGCAATGATTTAAAGTTTTAAATGGTTTTGATGTTTATGGGTTTTTCAATTATTATTCCGGCTTGTAACGAAGAAGGGGCAATAAGTTCTGTCCTGTTGTCAATGGTTACTGAGCTAAACAAATTGGGGCAACCTTATGAAATTATTGTAGTGAATGATTGTTCAACTGACAGAACGCGAGATGAAGTGATTGCTTCAGGTTTATCTATCACTCTATTAGATCATTTAGAGAATATGGGGTATGGAGCAGCAATTAAAACAGGAATAAAGAAAGCAAAATACGATTTAATAGTTATTACCGATGCAGATGGAACTTATCCTGTTAAGATGATCCCTGAACTTGTCAACACTGCCATTCAGGAAAACCATGATATGGTTGTTGGTGCCAGAACAGGTTTAAATGTTAACATTCCTTTTATTAGAAAGCCTGCCAAATGGGTCATTGGCCAGCTTGCCAATTATTTGTCGGGGGTTAAAATCCCTGATATAAATTCCGGTCTTAGAGTAATGAAAAAATCAATCCTTGAACGTTATATTAAAATACTTCCCGATGGCTTTTCATTGACATCAACAATTACTTTGGCCATGTTGACCAATGGTCATTCTGTTAAATATATACCAATTGACTACTACAAGCGTGAAGGAAAATCAAAAATAAGACCAATACAAGATACTTTTAATTTTATTCAATTGATTATCAGAACTGTTTTATATTTCAATCCTTTAAAGATTTTTGTTCCATTAAGTTGTTTTTTAGTATTACTTGCTTTTTTTGTATTAGTCGGAAGCAAGCTGTTTTTGGGTAGGGCTATGGACGTAAGTTTTGGAGTTATTCTAATGGCTGCTGTTATGGTGATGGCGATTGGAATGCTTGCTGATTTGATAGACAAGAGGCTTTCATAAGATGAATGTTCTTTTAATCAATCCCCTGAGAAAAAATGAAATCATAGGAAATAATCCTTCTATTATTGAAGAGGAGAGAGGGTATAATCCCCCTCTCGGATTATTGTATATTGCCGGGTATTTAGAAAAGTATGCGAAACATAATATAACAGTAATAGATTCTCAGGTAGAAAAACTGGATTATAGTTCTTTGGAATCGCGAGTTCGGTCTATTAGGCCCGATATTGTTGGTATAACAGCGATGACGATGACAATGATTGATGTTATTAAAACTGTTGATATTGTTAAAAGTTTAGACAGCAATATAAAGGTTATTTTAGGAGGCCCTCATGTTCATTTGTTTCCGGAAGAAACGATTGATTTAAAAGGAGTAGACTATTTGGTTTTAGGTGAGGGTGAAGTAACTTTCAAAGAACTCCTTGATTCTGTAAATGATAAATCAAGATTAAGAGATATTCCTGGATTAGTTTTTAAAGATAATGGCAAGATTATTAATACAGGCGTTCGACCATTGATTAAAAATATTGATGAGGTACCTTTTCCTGCCCGTCATATGGTTTCTTATAAAAAATACACATCTTTATTGAGCAAGGGAAACATAGTTACGACTATTTTTACTAGCAGAGGCTGTCCATATAAATGCACATTTTGTGATCGCCCCCATTTAGGTAAAATGTTTCGGGCACGGTCCCCTGAGAATGTAGTTCAGGAACTTGAAGAATGTGTCAAAATGGGAATAGATAACTTCTTATTTTATGATGATACTTTTTCAGTAAACAAAAAAAGAGTCATAGATATTTGTAAGGAAATTATAAAAAGAAAGTTAAATATTGACTGGGATATAAGGACAAGGGTTGATAACGTAAATGAGGAAATGTTAAGGCTTATGAAAAAGGCTGGATGCAATGGAATTCATTATGGTATCGAAACTGGGAGCGAAAAGATATTAAAGGTACTGGACAAAGGTATTACCATAGAACAGGCCAATAGAATTTTTGAGCTTACAAGGAAATATAGAATTCCAACTTTAGCATATTTTATGATAGGCAATCCCACTGAGACAATTGATGATATCAATACAACATTTAAGGTTATGAAAATGTTGAAGCCGGATTATGTGCATCTGACGATTCTGACACCTTTCCCGGGAACCAAGATATATTTTGATGGTTTAAAGAGTGGAATTATTAAAAAGGATTATTGGAGAGAATTTGCTAAAAACCCATCTCCTGATTTTGTCCCACCACACTGGGATGAGATTTTTAATAAGAATGAGCTGAAGGATCTTTTGATTAAAGGTTATAAAGGATTTTATATGCGGCCCTCATATGTTTTTAAAAAAATCTTAGACTTGAAATCTTTTAATGAGTTTAAGAAAAAGGCTGTGGCAGGATTTAAAGTGTTCGCTATGAATTAGAATCTAAAGTTTTTTATGCGTTAGATTTCAAAAAAATGCATTTCAATTTCATTAATTGGAGCATATTGATTTGTTAAGGAAATAAACAATTAATTTTTAAAGAAAAAACTAAAAGCAGATAAGTTCATATGGGCTTCAGAAAGTAATAGTATTTTCCTAATTTCTTAATAGCCGCGTTTTGAAAGCTTTCGTTGAAAATTATCAGTATGGCTCTTTGCAGGTTTACTCTGAAAAAATGACTATTTAAAAATAGTTTGTATATTTTTTTGTTAATTATAAAGCTATTAACCTTTTTTGGTAAAATCGGAATAAAATTGAACAACACTTGAAATTTCAGTGATTCTCTGAAATGTTCCAAAGCCTCAACATTTGACGGTTCTTGTCTCTTTTGAAAATTTCCTTCTTCAATATGTTCAATGTCTTCATTACTTATCAAGCCATAACTTTTTGCAATATCTATTATTTTGGTTTTAGGATAATAGGTGAGCCAAAAAGTATTAATAACACTGGGCTGTATTTTATTATAATATTTAGCCGCATCAATTTGATCATCAATCGTTTCGCTGGGGAAACCAAAAATATGGTCAATAATTACTGAAATGCCAGCCCCGCGAAGTTTATCAACAACCCAGGCTATTTTATTATTGTCATCTCCTCTATGGCAAATATCTCTTCTGATACGATCATTAACAGATTGAATGCCAATTTGTACAAACTTGCAATGCTCGCTGTTTTTTAATAGATCAATCGAATCCTCATTGAAATACTTGGCAATAGCAAAGCAGCGATAAGGCAATCCGATTTTCTTTTTATATTCGTCTAAAAATTTTATTAGCCACTTATCTTTTGAAACAAAATGGTCGTCATAAAAATAAATCTCTTTAACCTTGTACTTCTTTTTTGCGTTTTCCAATTCTTCAATAACTCTCTCTACACTTCTTCTCCTGAGATATGGACCTTTCTTTTTATACATTTGGCGCAGTAAACTATTACAACAATATGTGCAAAGATATGGACAACCGCGTCCAGTCATAATAAGATACCTGCTTTGGTGATATGGCACTTTTTCATAGAATAAGCTTTTGTCCGGTTGTGGTAAATCATCCAAATTTGAAACAAGGGGTCTAATTTCATTCTTGAAAATTTGGTGGTCAAATTTATAGTAAAGGTTTCTTATCATTGACCATGACTTTTGATCATCTAAATTATTAACTAATTCTAAGAGAGCGTACTCTCCTTCCCCTACTACCACAAAATCAACGAAATCATTCTTAAGAACTCGTTCCGGTACAGCAGTGGGATGAATCCCTCCAAATACGATAGGGATATTTTTATATTTATTTTTAATATCTCTTGCTATTTGGCATGCCCAAATATAGTCATCAGTGACTACAGAAAAAGCAATTAAATCTGGTTTATATTTTTCTATCCTGTCTAATACATTTGGAACAAACCTAAACCTTTTGGCTAAAAATTTAACATTGAATTCTAAATCTGAAAATAATCTAGGATCAATAATCAAGTCTGTTAGATGACCATGTTTTTTTAAAACAGCCGAGAGTATTTGGATACCCAAAGATTCATTCTCAGGGTAAATAAATAAAACTTTTCTCTGATTTTTTGACAGCATAAGATTTTTCATTTTCTTCTAATTCCATGATTCACTTTTGTGCGCGAATCTATTTTATTATATGAGTTCATAGCTTATTGACTATAGCGTAAATGCTGAAAGAGAGTTTTTCTCTATCGTAACTTTTTAATAGCATTTTCAAGACAACAAGGTTTAATGCCAAATATCTTTGTTTCAGAGAATCTTAGCCTCAGGAAAGAATGCCACTGCTTTACATACGAGAGACTCTATACTAAGATTGTCTGCCATTAAACATTTCTTGAAAATGGAGTTTTGATAATGAAAAGAGATTTTCATAAAATTATTGGAATATTAATATTAGCATTAATTCTTTATAAAATAAATATTTCTGATGTAATTGAGCTGTTGTTAAAAACAAATTTAAATTATTTGGTTCCTGTGGTTTTCTTTACGCTCCCCGGCTTTCTTATTAAATCCTGGAGGTGGCGTTACTTACTTAAAATGCAAGGCATAGAATATGACCTTAAAAACGCTTTCTTAGCTTATTTGTCGAGTGGATATATTGGAATTATTACTCCTGGAAAAGTCGGAGAATTTGTTAAGGTGTTTTATCTTAAAGAAGATGAAAAAATTGATACTGGAAAAGCCTTTTCAAGTGTTTTTGCCGATAAATTTCTTGATTTGGGAGTTTTGTTACTATTTGGTTCTATTGGAATATTTTATTTTCCGATAGGGCAGTATGCGGCTTTTCTTATTTTTATACCGCTAATATTTGCCTTTATGCTATTGATCACATTAACAAATGAGCAGATGACTGCCAAACTAGTGTATTTTATTACGTACTGGCCTTTTTTAAAAAAGTATGAAATGCAAATAGAAAGACAATTCAAGCATTTTTTTGATGCTACTGCTGAATTCAAAAGCATAAAACTGCTTGTACCTGTCATTGCTTCTTTTATTGCATATTCAATATTTTTTTATCAATGTCATTTGATGATTATATCCCTGGGAATTCACATTTCATCTTTTAACCTCATTTTTTGTATTTCTATTGCTAATTTAATTTCTCTTATTCCGATTTCAATATCTGGAATTGGAACTCGAGATGCGACCCTAATTATTTTATTTTCATATTTAGGGCTGAGTAAAGAAGCGGCTGTAAGTTTTTCTATTCTGTTTGTTTTTCTTTTATATCTTTCTTTAGGTGTTTTTGGGGGTATTGCGTGGTGGTTGAAACCTTTAAAGAAATGGATGGATTTTAAATAGCAGCTTGGTTATTAAATTTTATTTAATTCAGCTAATCCGGAAGAGAAGTTCTTCGGTTCTTTTTTGTATGATAGTACCTTATTTTGAAAAGCGGGCGTAAAATGAGAATAGCAATTTGTGTTAATGGCAGACCACATGAAGGAGGCATAACCTCATTTATTAATTCGGTCTCCGATGGATTGCGAGAGACAGGCCATCACGTTGACATAGTAACCATTTTCGGAATATCGAAGTATAGATATGTGAAAGAGAAATTTGTCTCAAGAACAGACAAGTTTTTGAAAAAAAATAGCTTCACGACTTTTATCCTATACAATTTAAGTAAAATTATTCTGTTATTGAACTTTGTTATTGCTTATAAGAGAAATAAATATGATATTTTATTTGCAATTGACATGTCTGTTGTAAACGCAACAAAATGCTTTACAAAAATTATAAATATTCCTGTTTTTTTGAATGTTCAGAGCTCAATTGTTCATGATTTGATCAACCAGGGCAAAATTGAAGAAAATAGCTTTGTGGCGAGATATATTGTCTCCGAAGAACGGAGAGCATTTGGAAACGCGAAAGGGATAGTAGCGAATAGTGAATATACTGCCAATTACATAAAAAAAGTAAATCCAAATCACGCACGTTTGACTATCATAAGAAATATTGTTGATAATAAAAAAATTTGCATGGATCTTAATAAAAGAGAGACGGGTAGAATTAAATATAATATTCCTAAAAATAGTTGGGTTGTTCTGTTTGTTGGAAGAATTGTTAATAGGAAAGGCGTCAGATATTTAACTCTTGCATTTAGTGATTTCATTAAAACAGAACCTAATGCAACATTGGTGTTGGTGGGAGAAGGTGAAGATGGAGACGATGAGATAATAGAGGTAAATCGTATCGTTAATGAATTTAAATTAAAACAACGGGTATTTTTTTTGGGATCAATTCCTAATAATAAGGTTAACGAGATATATAGCATAGCAGATATCGCAGTTATTCCGTCAATAACTTATAAAGGACTTGAAGAACCGCTTGGAATCACTGCTCTTGAAGGGATGGCTTCCGGTATTTCAATCATTGCATCCAAAATTGGTGGGTTAAAAGAGATAATTAAGGAAGAATATAATGGTCTTTTGGTTCCTGAAAAGGATTCCAAGGCTATTGTCAAGGCTTTAAAAAAATTGAAAGAAGATTCTTTTCTGAGACAAAAACTAATAACAAACGCTCTAAAAAACATTGAAGAAACTTATACTCCTATTAAAGTTGCAGAAAAAATTATATCCTTTTTCAAATCTGATTGATCTGGCATGATAGGAAGTTTCTTTTGAGAGGTCACTGAGCGCGATGTTCAAAAAAGGCGAATTTGCCTCTGATTGTGAATCTTGAGAGGCGGCGTCTGTCTATGACTTCTTATCCCATAATCAGCTTTTATCGGAAATAGATGACAAATTATATTTTCATATTCAATATGCGTATCAAGCGTCATTTCTGCTGTCAATTAATATTTTTACAAACATGGGGTTTATAACAACTACGACAAAACTTCGGGATGTCATTCGAACGAATCTGCCTTCTGAATTGTTGATATTTTTTCGAATACCAAATTGTATGAAAATCTTCTTTATCTAGATTACCAAAATTATAAATCTCAGCATTGCCAATGCAACAACAAGGGATGACGTAACCCTCCGTATCTACATAAGTTCCTAACCAGGGCCAAGGACATTGATTCTTCTCATCATAAAGTTGGTTGGACAGATGCATTTTTATATTATTTTTTTTAGCTATATCCAGAAACTCATCTTTCAGATGTACTTTGTTATTAAACTTTATTTGATGTTTAAGTGTTTTCGAATTTAAATCATTTTGGCCAAAATTGATAACAAATAATCGGAGGTGAAATTCCTCAACACCTAATTTTGCCATTAACTCAATAGTTGGCTTTATTTGTTCTTTGTTCTCTTCAAATCCCACCATGAAAGTAGACACTTTTGACTTCCGCGACTTCGAGTTGATGATTTTTGTTATATTCTCTTTGATTTTATCAAAATTACTGCCAATTCTTATTTTTTCAAATATCTTCTTATCTGCGCCGTCAAAACTAATTGTTATACAAAAATTTTTTGTCTGGGTAACTGCTTCATGGACTGCATCGGTTAAAATCGTCCCATTAGAAATCACCTTAATATAAAAACTTTTCTTTTCGAGTTCTTTAATAATATCAGGCAGTTCTTTGTTTAAAAATGGCTCTCCCATTCCTTGCAGTTTAATCCGGCTGGCTAAAGAAAAGTGACGAATCCATTTTTTAAATTTTTCCATTGTTAACCGTTTTTTAGCTTTATCCCAATGGGTAACCTGGCAGTGTTCACAACGCAAATTACAGAAATTGGTTGGTTCCATATCTATCACGATAGGTTTCCCTAAAGGTTTAATGAGTTTAAGTTTGTACGATAAAAGAGCAAGAAATGAATTTATAGCACGGCATGGATGATACAAATTGATCAAAATTAGATGCCGCTCTTTTATCAATTGTTTAAATAAATTAAACAAACGATTCTCCTGGTTTTTGTTGCATGAAAGGTTTATTTTTATTTAGGAACTTGCTTTCGGGAGTTCACTGGGTTGGATGATCAAAAGAGGTGAATTTGCCCCAAAAACAACCCAAGTTTAGGGTTAAATCTGAATCTTCACTAGCCTCGCTAAAATCACAAAAGCTTTCGTTCAAAATTATCATTATGATTCTTTGCAGGACTACTCTCAAAAAAAATATTCAAATTATTATTAGTTATCCGATATTTCCCAATTAGAATAATCTTCAGCTCATTTTTGTATGTATTATACCTGTAATGCATGTTTCTGGTCAAAAAAATCACGGATAAACACATTTTATTTAATTTTAAAAGAAGAATACGTCACTCCCGCTCCATAAAACACTTTTTCTCCTTCATTAGGATATATTTTTCTCATAGTTAAATGAAGCAATCAAAAAGATGAATCCAAAAAATTTCAATATAAGTTACTATACTGCAGCCTATAAAAAGATTACGTTAATATCTTTACAAATACTGACAGAAACAGAGATATCTATTTTTAGTTATTACAAAAATAAATATTACTATCCCGATTATTTAGATCAGCCATATTTTTTTGCCATTTCATTGGTTCTCTCTGCAAATGCGGTTGTTATTATGATAAAGTTTAGCAGTGTTTTTTTAACAAATTCTATCTAATTTAATTATACTGGTTTTAGAAATAGATGAGGTCTACAGGCACAACTTACTTTTTAAACATATCTGTTGCGGGAATAGGTGTAAGAGATGTTTCTTTAATTTATCTTTTCTGGCAGATGGGAATATCTAACGAATTCCCTCTCGTAATTAATCATTATCAATGTAGTCATGGGCCTTGCCGGGTTTTGCCTGGATAAAAATGCCTATAAGATTTAAGGGAGAATATGTTCAAATGGATCAATAACAAATGGACGCGTGAACATTCACACTTCGGTATTTCCGCTCTAATATTTATCCTTTTTTTTCTTCTTTTAACCCCACTTGGAGAATTCAGCTCTTGGATTGGCCCTAATGACCATACCGGATATTATTCCATTACCAGAATTGACCCCGGAGATGACACCCGCATCCACGCATACCTGCGCTCAATGGTCATTGATTACGACATTGATTTTTTTAATGAGAAAGGTCTGTGGAACCGGTTTGACCTAACACCTACCGGGTACATTTTTAATTTTATGTACTCAATCGGTTCGGCTATTCTCTGGCTACCCTTTTTCTTGGTCGGCCATCTCATTGCTCATTTTTATTCTCTGCTGGGTTATCCCGTTACAACCGATGGATATTCCTTTCCTTATCTGGTAATGACCGGCATCGGTTCTGCAATATATGTATTTTTAGGGATCATTCTTTGCTACGATTTATTGAAGAACTTCTTTTCAGAGAATGTTGCTTTGGTTACTTCTCACGTAGTTTGGCTTGGTACCCATCTTCCCTTCTATGCTTTTATAAGATCCAGAATGGCCCATGCAAATGAATATTTTATGACTCTTTTGCTTCTTTATGCCTGGTTTCATATTCGAAAGAAACTAACCTCTCCTATGCATCTTTTCCTTTTTGGTCTTTTAGCTGGACTGTACTGTGTCACTCGCATAAATGACCTCCCTGTTCTCTTATTTTTTGTAGTTGATTTTACAATAAACCTTTTTAAAAAGTATCAATTAAAGGAGACTATCGCTGTTAAAAAAATGCTAAAAGGAATAGCGGCATTTCTATTAATTTTTTCTTTCATATTTTCTATTCCATTCATTTGTTCTCACATCATTTGGGGAAACGCCTCTGCTATCGGCGGAATCAAGAATATAGACCACCCGGAAAGCAAAGATGTCATGACGCCACTGGAAATACTAACAAAAATTTTGAAACAGACTAATAAAGAAAACCTCTGGCGTTTCTTTTTTTCTCCGGCTAAAGGAGTGTTTCTCAGTTCTCCTTTCTGGGCAATTTCATTTATTGGGATGTATTTTTTTTGGAAAAGAGAGAAGCTCTGGGGTTTTGTTCTCCTAGCCGGGCTAAGCTTTCCTTTTGCTCTTAATATCATTCACAGCTCGACAGGGCTTGAATATGGAATAAGGAGAACCACGCCGGAGTTACCTTTTTTGGCATTTGGCTTTGCGGCTTTTTTTGAATATACAAGGATCAACCATTTCCGGTGGAAAAAAACTTTTATTTACATAGTAGCGATCCTCTTAATTGCCTGGCAATATCTCCAGTTAGTTCAGCATAAGGTTATTTTGCCCTATAATCATCCCACTTTCATTACCTCCGCATTGAAAAACGTTCCGTTCATTTTAACGGAGGCTCCATGGCTTTTGCTCAGGTCCACATCCTGGGTCAAGTTACTCGTTTCAAAAGACCTACAGTTTAACAATCACCAGGATATTTTTTTTATGATTTTGTTGCCTGTTCTACTAGGCATCGTCACCTTGGCAGCTCTGAGTTTATTTATTGTTCTTAAAAGGAGGAACTATCTTGAAACAAATCATACACATCCTTTTATTAAAAGTGTCTTTTTTTTCGGCGGATTATTTTTTGTTTTATTACCTATTATTCTGATCATAAGCAATCCGAAAAAAACAATTGATGAAATTGAAAAAAGACAGAGCTTCGTAAGTGCGATTAACCAATTTGATCTCAACAAAAATCACCAATTGATTTCTTTAGAAAAAGACATGGTATTATCTCTTATCGCAGTATCTTTTAACAAAAGCGGACAAATTGAACAGGCAAAAGAGTTTTCCATAAAAGCTTTATCGATTAATCCTGATAATTTTCAAATTCAATTCCTTCTGGCAACGCTCTATCATAGGACAAATAAAACTTCAGAAGCATTAAAGGCATATGAGTCTGCATTGAAGATAAATGAAAATAATTCATTCATTCACAAGAATCTCGGTATTTTGTATTTTGATACCTTTAAAAATAGTAATAAAGCTTTAATGCACTTTCGAAAAAGCATTGCCCTTGCGCCTGAGCAAGAAGAAGCGGAAAACATCAAAGCACTTATCAAGCAGCTATCAGAAAAGTCAAATTAATCATACAGCGGACTAAAGGATAAAGTTTTTTTCTGATTGATTCTGAATCTCTTGATTTCACAAAGAACTCTAGTTTAATAAATGGACAAGACAATCATAAAACGCTTATATGGATTGGACAAATACAACATCAAACTCAGGCTTGAGAACATTTCGACACTTCTGAAACACCTTGATAACCCTCACAAAAGATTAAATACCATTCACATAGCAGGAACGAACGGAAAAGGTTCCACAGCTTTTTTTTTAAACTCCATTTTTAATACAGCAGGATATAAAACAGGTCTATATCTATCTCCTCATCTTATTGATATTAGAGAAAGGATCATTATTGGAAAAGACTGGATACCAGAGAAGAAATTTGCTGAATTAACAGAATATATTTTTTGTGTAATAGAAAAGGAGAGACTATCGGCTACATTTTTTGAATTTATTACTGCGTTAGCCTTTCTTTATTTTTTTCAGGAAAAAGTAGATATAGGTATTATTGAAGTTGGTCTCGGGGGAAGATTAGACGCCACAAATGTATTAAATCCTCTTGTTAGCGTCATTACTGAAATTGACTTAGAGCATACGCACTATCTTGGTTCTTCTATTAAAGAAATAGCAGCGGAAAAAGGGGGAATTATTAAAGAGGGAGGCACGGTTTTTACATCTGCTAAAAATAAAGATGCAGTTGATAGAATAAAAGGTATTGCAAAAGAAAAGAGAGCAACCTGTTATCAATTTGGAAAAGATTTTGTAATAGATGACCATAATGAAGAAATACCGCTAAATGCGAAAAAATTACTCTTACCTCAAACATTCTCTTTAAGGTCTAGAGATCATGAGTTTAAAAAGTTGGAAATAAATACAGCGGGTACTTATCAAATCAAAAACAGTTCCACAGCAGTTGCCGTTGCTCTTTATTTAAGTGATAAGTATCCGGCAGTCAATGAACCTTACATTAGAGAGGGTTTAGAAAACACCAAAATACCATGTCGAATGGAACTTATTCAGAAATCACCCCAGATAATACTGGATGCAGCCCATAACTTTCAGTCTATCCAGTCCCTTGTAGAAAATACTCGTCTATTTTTTACTTATAACCGACTAATAGTTTTGCTTGGAATATTAGATGACAAAGACTATAAAAAAGTCATTAAAGTTCTTTCATCTGATGCAGATATCTTCATATTGACAGAACCAAAATCTGAAAGAGCATTGTCATCCCGCTTACTTGAAAAAGAAGCGTTAGCCTTTAAAACGGAAACGTTTGTTGAAAAAGAAATTTCGAAAGCGTTAATTAAAGCAAAGGAAGTTGCTGATAAAAACGATCTTATTCTTATTACCGGTTCATTTTATACTGTCGGGGAGGCGTTATCAGAGTTTTCTCCTATTAAACATTAATTTGGAAATGCTTTTAATTATAGTCCTGCAATTTAAGAATAAACTGATATAATCCTCATAATTATGAAGAATTCGACTGACTTTCAACATCTTGAGAAATTTATTAAAGAAGCTTTAGAAGAAGACATCGGCACAGGAGATATTACTACAAATGCTGTAATTTCCGATATAGAAGCAACTGCTGGAAAAGTTGTAGCGAAAGAAGATTTAATTCTTTGCGGGCTGAATATTTTTGAATATGTTTTTCTTTGCCTGGATAAAAACATCAAGATTGATCCGAAGCATGCAGATGGTGAAAAAGTTCAAAATGGGAGTACCCTGCTCACTTTTTCAGGCAATACTCGTTCTCTTTTAGCTGGTGAACGAGTCGCTTTAAATATTTTGCAAAGGCTTAGCGGAATAGCTACTCTAACAAAGAAGTTTGTTGAAAAGGTTCCTTCCAGCGTAAGAGTCCTTGATACGAGGAAAACAACACCAGGCATGAGGGCTTTGGAAAAATACGCTGTCCGTTGTGGAGGAGGTTCAAATCATAGATTTGGTCTCTATGACGCGGTATTAATCAAAGATAATCATATTAAGGCTGCCGGCTCAATTACCAAAGCAGTAGAAAAGGCGCGAAAAAACATTCCAAATCCGCAAAAAATTGAGGTTGAAGTTAAAAATATAGAAGAAGTGAAAGAAGCGCTCCGAGCGGAATGCGACATTATAATGTTGGATAATATGTCTCCCGGAGAGGTAAAGGAAGCGGTTAAAATTATTAATAAAAGGTCTAGAATTGAAATATCCGGTAATATAGGGTTGAGCAACATCCAAAACATTGCAAGTGAAGGGATTGATTATATATCTGTTGGAGCTATAACGCATTCGGCTCCAGCCGTGGATATTTCAATGGTTTTTAGCTGAAGCATCCATAGAATATGCGTATTTTTATCCACGAAGAGCTCAATAATATATTAATTTAGAGAAAGAAAATTAGTGGTACTGCAGGGAATTGAAACCTAAACATCACCCTTTAAAGCCTTTATTTTTAATATTGTACAATAGGTTAAAATCAAAATAAGCAGATTAGAAGCACACTGGTTATTTCCAACAATCGTTCTTGCCGTTTCTAAGACCCAAAATTCCGATAATTTTTTACTAAAGTTTTTAATTTTATTTCCGATATAGCTAATAAGGGTAATTTCGTTTACAGAGGGGGCAAAATGGGTGATTCACCTATAAAGGACTTTGAGGGCTTAGCTCTTAAAGGGCAGCATATTTACGCATTAGCATTACATGAAGTCTATCCTATGAAGTGGTCTGCTTTCATTAGGTTTTTTAAAAATGAAGAGCAACAATGTGTTAATGAGACATCTCTTAGTGTTGGTCTTTCTTATAATTAGCATTAATAGCTCTTTACTTTAATTGTGCAAAATAGTCAAGGGTTGCATAAAAAGTCTCATTTGTGCACAACAACTCTATAGTCTTCCCATTCCTGTAGCTTTTCTGATGCAGACTTTCAGGACGTGGATCAATTTATCATCTTACCTTTTTTATATTTTTCCTTAGACATTAAATTCTCAAGTTCGTAATATCCTTTGGAAATACCTTGTGTTTCAATTTATTAAGCTTCAATCAGTACGACAAGGCTAAATAGCAGAGTTAAATTTAATTACAAAGAATAATATTAAATCTTGATTTGCATATAATAAGCTTGAAGTGCAATCATTCTTATGATTCAATCTGCGTTATCCTTTGTAAGGATACCTTCCTATGACAAAAAAATATTCTTATGGTTTATCTGTTCCTCTAATGTCTGTTTTGTTTCTGTCTTTAAGTTTCTCCGGTGAAGCCTTAAAGGGTAAATACTCTGCAGATAAACGTTATGTTGACCATGAAGACGGGACAATCACTGATTCACAGACCAATCTGATGTGGGTAAAGGAAGACAGTTATAGCGATATTGGGAAATGTCTTGATTGGAACGCTTCATGGAGCTATGTGAATTGGTTAAGCACAGGCGGTTATACAGATTGGCGAGTACCAACGGTAAGAGAATTAGAGACGATTTATGAGAAGTCGAAGATTAATAAAGATTATTCTGGGGACATTACTCATATAGATCTAATTTTTGCTTCTGGTGGTGCATATTCGTATTGGTCGTCAGAGACTGCCGGCGCCTGTTGTGCCCGCTACGTTTACTTTACCAATGGTAGCATCGATGAGAGCTTTCGAGATACCTGCCTATACAAAGGAGTGCGTGCAGTACGTCGCTGATAATTTGGATTATTTTATCCTGATTATCTTTAGGCCTTCTCCCCATACAGTATGGATATATAGGACACTTGTCCATGATACATTCCCGGACTTCTTTATCTGATTCCCCGAACATTACATTGCTTTAATTTTATAGCGAAAAACCTAATGTGGGACTCGTTGGAGCCTCACTTTTCTGGGGTTTTTAAAAGACAACGAATTGAAACTTAAAAAATAAAAAAGTGGCGGTGCAGGGAATTGAACCCCGGACACTACGGATATGAGCCGTATGCTCTAACCATCTGAGCTACACCGCCATAATGTGATTTTTATGAAAAGTTTTATTATTACATGATGGAGAGCAAAACCTCAATATTATTTTAGATTGGGTATTTGCGAAATTTTAAGATGTATAGCTTAAATTAAGTGTTTTAAGGAAGGGATTTAGCACAGCGGAACCCATAGATGTTTAATTTTACGTCTGGGTAGTTTCTAATTCTTTTCGAAGTTGAAACATTGTAGATTTTATTTACCCATGAGCCTCCCCGCAGCACCTTATAAGTGCCTGATTTTGGTCCACGTGGATTTATTTCCGGGCTCTTCTTATAGTATTCAGGATCAAACCAATCCTGGCACCATTCCCAAACGTTTCCTGCCATGTTGAATGCTTTATATGGGCTTCTCCCCAAAAAAAAACGATCAACCGGCGAAGTGTATTCAAAATTATCCGTTGTTCCATGGATATTTAAGTAGATGGATTGATGAATATTTTCCCGTTCGTTTCCCCAAGGCCAGGTAAAACCTTCTATTCCTCTTGCTGCTTTTTCCCATTCTGCCTCTGTAGGAAGCCTTTTATGAGCCCACTTGGCATAAGCGGCTGCGTCTTCCCAGCTTACTCCGACAACCGGGTGGTCAGGACCATTAAACCTTTCGTCGTACCAGTACTTTGGAATAGGGTGTCCTGTTTCCTGGAGAAATATCTCATAGTCCCAGTTGCTTACTTCAAACTTGTCTATAAAAAAACCCTTAACATATGTCTGGTGTGACGGTTTTTCTTCTTCTGCCAAAGAGTCGTCATTCCCCATAACAAAATAACCATCAGGTACGTATACCATGCCATCCGGAATTTCTATCCCTTCCGGAATTCGGATGTTTTCAGAAGTTTCTGCTTCATCATAAATGGTTATATCTTCTGTGAATTCCTCGGCAATAAGAGGATAAGAGTGTAAAGAAATAGCTATAAATAAAAAAAGGAATGTTGTCGAATTAAACTTCATAAACGGAGAGCCTCCGCAACCGGATGGAGCTTCCGCTCCGATGAGTGAACAAACAAAACTTATTCAAAAAACAAGCTTTTACATAATAATAGTATAAAACTACATATCCCAAAACAATCCCCATTTTTTTCTATTTAATACCCGACTGTTTTTTTCTCCACTGGAATAGCTGTCCACACCTTCTGCGTCTACGTGTAGTCCGATACTTCCTGCTTCATGGAAAGAAGAAAAATTTCCTGAACCCGGACCATTAGAAACATATTTGTCGTTTCCCTTGCGATCATACAATATTCCCATTCCTGTATCATTTCCGAATCCTTGAACGAGAACTCCTCCTTTATAAAAGTCATTTCCATCACTATCTATCAGGGCACCAATCCCAAAATCGTGTCCGCAGCCTTGGCCTACGCCAAATGTAGAAACATAGTGGTCATTCCCTTTTTCGTCAATTAAAGTACCGATTGAAACATGTATGCCTGCCCCCTGAGAATACCTGCCGGAGATGTAGAGATCATCACCTGCTTCATCAACAAGCGCTCCAAAGGCATACCAGTAACTTGCTCCCTGTCCGAAATAGTCGTTTATATAAATATCATTTCCATTTTGGTCGTATACCAGGCCTATTCCTCCGGATGATCCAACAGACGTATAGAAAGGTCGCAGTCCATAACCAAACCCCTGAGCAAAACTCTCTGTCGCATTTTCAGGGTCGCGGGAATCAGGATATTTTCCTCCTGCAAACATATAATCCGAACCATCGGCTTCAATGATTCCCCCTATTCCTTTTGTAAAGCCAATGCCTTGTGCGTAACGATCGGCCAGGTATCGATCGCTGCCTCCACCCTCTAAGATAAAACCTATGCCAAAAAGACCTAAACCCTGAACAGAAGATTTTCCGGTATATTGATCATCCCCGCCAAGATCGATAAGAAATCCGCTTCCTAAAATACCTATACCCTGGGATAAATCTTGGGAAACATAAAGATCATCTCCAGACAGGTCTATCAGAACACCAGTTCCCAGGATTCCAGTTCCCTGAGTTAAAGGTTGAGCGGATATGTATTTGTCATTACCAGAAAGATCAACAAGAATAGAGATAGGATTGTTCTGTGTAGATGAGCCTGCATTATTGTAGTAAATGTCGTCTCCGCCAAAATCAATAATAACTGCGGCATTTTTCCAATAAATAGTTTGTCCATCTCCGCCGACAATAATCCGGCCAATTTCTGTTTTTTTGTTTAGGATTACATCACCTGACACGATGTCGGTTTGATTCATATCTGAAACAAAAAGCTTTTCTTTTGATATTTTGAGTTTTTTAAATCGTTCAATAGTATTTGCGTTAAAAGCGTGGAGTATAATCTGGCTGGAATAAAATAATTTTTGGTAATCCACTTTTAAAGCTAATTTCAAAAATCGTAGTAATTCTTTTTCTTCTTCATCAGACATTTCTTTCTCCGTTTCCTCATCGGCTTCCACTGTAGTGGACGGCAAGTAAATTTTTGAGTATAAAAAAAGAAAATCTATTTCTTCTTTGGTTAACTTTGCGAATGCCTCCTGTCTGATGGATGAGGCATTTAGAACGAGTTGCAGCAGGCTACCAAGAAAAGTATCCAAAGATAGCTCCGATGGAAATTTAAATAACTTGTTTGGTGAATAATCCACATCAATTTTTTTGGCCGTGAAATTTAATAGTTCTGAGAAGTTTCGGTTAACCGGACTAAAATATTTATTTAATTGACCCGTTAAATTACGAGTAAGTTTTGGAGTATCTAGGGGATGGTTCAGGATGAAATTTACTTCTTCTAATCGAAATGGATTAAAGTTATTAGAATCGAAACGATAACTTACAATATCAGCGCTTTTCTTTTTAATTAAACCGGTCACTTCATGATAACTGGACAACATTTGTTGTTGTTTTAAAGTTTTTTCGAGTAACGATTCCTTTGTCGAATTAGTATTTGCAAGGTTTTTGTATGCTTTCATTGAGACGGGCGCTTTAGGTATCTTCCCTAAACCCAGCGTAACATTTTTTATATTTTTATTTCTTAGAATTGTTAGGGTTACGCTTGAACCGGGAGAATGATGTTGAATTTTTTTTACAAATTCTCCGGAGAGGGAGGTGCCAGGGTGAGGCAAAATAGTTTTTTCATTTAGTTTAAGGATTATATCATCTTTTTTTAGTCCAAATTTTTCGGCTGGAGAGTTTTCAATGACATACTGAATTAAAAGTTGTTTTTCTTCAGTTTGCTTATTTGTATTAATTCTGTTGTCCCTTTCTATCAAGCTAACGCCAAGCCAGCCTTTTTCAACTTTTCCACGTGTTAATTCCGGGTTATTAGAAAGTGGTTCTTTAACTGAAAATAGAGAATTATAGCTTAAGCCTTTTACATTTATATTTTGATTTGAGGATAAAATTGTATCAGGCATTTTTTTCATTAAACTCTGGCAACCTGAAAGAGAAAGCAAAACTATAACTGAAATCATAGCAAAAAAAATAAGAGATTTTTTCACGCATTCCAATTTTCAATATTCCCTGAAAGTGTTTAGCGAGTGCATTCCCCCCTGTTTGCAGCGGGGTTAGCAAGCGAACTTAAAATAAAATAATACTCTACACTGAAGATTTCCCGCAGCTTGCTGCGTGGTAGACTTCAATTATGTCAAATTTTTATGTTTTAGCGAAAGTCTGGTAAAACCCTTACAGTAACTTAATTAAGATATTATAGTGCAACGTGGCCGCAAAATAACACTCAATAATTTAGGAGAAAAAGATTTAGAAAAAATGGGATGCTACTGGAGTTTGTTTAGTGTCTGGTATAATGGGCCCACCAGGGATCGAACCTGGGACCTACCGGTTATGAGCCGGTGGCTCTACCATCTGAGCTATAGGCCCAAAAAAATGCCGGATTACGTTGGTACTAATAGATTTTACAATCTATCAACTTTCAACAAAACAGCGTAATTTTTTGCTTCGACTTGGATGCCGCAGCTTTCTCAAAGCTTTGGCTTCAATCTGCCGAATTCTTTCCCGTGTAACATCGAAATCCTGACCTACCTCTTCCAGAGTGTGTTCAGAAGCTAAGCCGATCCCAAACCTCTTTCTAAGCACTTTTTCTTCTCTTGCAGCTAAAGTCGTAAGTATGTTTGCTGTTTGATCTTTAAGGCCTATTTTAACTACTGATGACAAAGGAGAAACGACTTTTTTATCTTCAATAAAATCTCCAAGATGACTATTTTCTTCCTCTCCTATTGGAGTTTCAAGAGAAATAGGTTCTTTTGCTATTTTTAATACTTTTCTTACTTTATCTATTGGTAGTCTCATTCTTGCTCCTATTTCTTCCGCTGTGGGTTCCCTGCCAACCTCTTGAACAAGTTGCCTGGAAGTCCTGATCAGTTTATTAATTGTTTCTATCATATGAACAGGAATTCTAATTGTTCTTGCTTGATCGGCAATGGCCCTTGTTATCGCTTGACGAATCCACCATGTTGCGTATGTACTAAATTTATATCCTCTCTGGTATTCAAACTTATCTACAGCTTTCATCAGACCAATATTTCCTTCCTGAATTAAATCGAGAAACTGGAGTCCCCGGTTTATGTACTTTTTTGCGATACTGACAACTAACCTTAAATTTGCTTCGGCTAACTCCCTTTTGGAATATTTACTTTTTATTTTACCGCTATTAATAGCTCGGATTATTTTTTTTAATTCTTCCTGAGATATTCCAATAGTTTGTTCTATTTTTTTTATTTTTCGCTTTTCGCTTTTCTCTTGTTTCTCTAAAGCAATAAACCCTTTTTTTGTTAATTTTTTATTATTTTTCAAAGAGAGATTCTTTTGTTTTTTCCAGTTATGTGTAATTTTTTTTATTTCAGATATTGGTAGCCCCAGGTCGTTTTGAATTTCGTCGATAACGAGTTGATGCTCCTTGAAATATTTAACATGTTTCTTGATTATCTCTGTAAATGCATCTATTTGTTCACCGCATAAATTTATTTCATTAATCTTTTCTGCTATTTCTTTCCTGATTTTATTTCGTTCGGTTTCTAATTTTTCCTGGGCTTTAGCCGTCGGCAATCTCCCAAGTTTCGCATTAATTTTTGTTAACTTGGCATTAAGTGGTTTTATCTTTTTTAAAATAGAAGTTACTCGCTTATATTCTTGTTTTCCTTTTTTGCCGTTTGCTTCGTCAAGGTCATTCCATTTCACGAAATACTGTATTGGAATCTCCTCGTTTTTAATTAAAGGTTCCATTTGGAGCAATTCAATCGTTGTAATGGGGCAGTAAACAACATTATCAATTACTTCCTTTTGTCCTTCTTCTATCCTCTTTGCAATTTCAATTTCTCCTTCACGAGACAAAAGGGGTATGGACCCCATTTCTCTCAAATAAAGTCTTACAGGATCGTCAATCGTTGAAAAGCCGTCACTGTCAAGTTTACCCTTCGATGTGCTAGATTTTGATAAAGTGGATTTTTTTCCTTTTGGGGTTGTGTTTAAAAGTTCGATATCCATTTCACCAAAAAGTACCATGATATCGTCAATTTGATCAGGTGAAACGACATCCGGAGGCAATGCTTTATTTACTTGATCATAAGTAAGGTAACCTTTTTCTTTTCCAATAGTAATAAGCTGATTTATCTCTTCCACTTTATTTATTTTTTTCATGATTTATTTTTTTAACTCCCAATAATAATTGCTGTTTTACTATTAATATATATATAACAGACTAAAAAGATTTAAACCCCCTGTAAGTCTTTTAAGTCTTTATCTAATTTTTGAAACTCAACAACTTTTTTAGAATTAACTGCTTCTATCCTCTGTTTTATAAGATTTTCAACATCTTTTTGTTTTGCTTTTTTTAAGATTGACTGGATGCAATCCTCCAGGACCTTATCAGGATTATCAAATTCTATGGTTTCCATTAAGAGTTCTGTAATATTTTTTCTGACCTCTTCAATAGGTATTAGCTCCACAATTTTTTGAGGTGATAGCTCTTCTGTTGGAATGTTCATGTCAAAAATAAATTCAATGGCCTCTTTTAAAATGCCGTCAGAAAAGTGGTCTGAATCAATCTTTCTTTTTACTTTTTCAATATTTTCAGGATGTAGAATGGTTAACCTGACAAGATTGCGTTCACTCCAGTCAGAAACTTTTTTCTTGGTTTTCACTTCTACATTTGAATCAATTGTAGTTTTTTTTGTTTCAAGTTTCTTTTTTACCTGATCTTGAAGCGACTGCTGAGACACCTGGAAAAGCTCTGAAATTTTTCTAATATATTCTGATAGCTCAATACTGTTTTTAATTTTTGCCAAATAAGGTATTATAGTGCTTAAACCTCTAAGCTTTTCCTCGAGCGAATTTAAATCAACTTTACCGACAATTTTGTTTGCCAGATATTCTATAAACAGTTCTGATTTATCTATCTTTTCGCTTAATTGTGCTAATCCAAACCGGTTAATAAAAGTGTCCGGATCCATGTTTTTCGGTAAATCAACCGCTTTAACATTCAAGCCATATTCTAATAAAATCTCAAACCCTCTTGCCGCAGCTTTATAACCTGCCTCATCAGAATCAAAAAGGAGTACGACATTATTAGTATATCGTTTGATCAAGCCCGCATGCCTGGTTGTAAGCGCGGTTCCACAAGTAGCAAGTACATTTTCAAATCCATGCTGGTAAAGAGATATTAAATCAAAATAGCCCTCAACAATTACTACAAAGCCTTTTTTTCGGATACTTTCTTTTGCAATATTAAATCCAAATAATATTTCGCTTTTATTGTAAATGACAGATTCTGGAGAGTTAATGTACTTGGGAGTTTTTTCATTGTGGCTGATGTCTCTACCGCCAAAACCTCGAATTTTGCTGTCAAGGCCTATGATAGGAAAAATAATCCTGTCCCGAAACCGGTCATAATACCCTGTTCCAGATCCTTTTGATATAACCAAACCAATTTTTTCTAAATCTTTAAAAGCAACATTTTTTTTCCTGAAATGGGTCAAAAGAAAATCCCAGCTCTTACTAGAGTAACCAACTTGAAACTTTTTAACGCTGTCAGAAGAGATATTTCGTTTGTGAAGGTAATCTTGAGCCGGTTTTCCGCATCCTTTAAATAGGTTTTGCTGAAAATATTGCGCTGCGAGCCTGTTTACAGAAAAATATTTTTCTTTTTTGTCGGCTTGAGAGCTGTATAAAGATTTTCCCCTGCTGCCATGAACCTCTGTGGGAACAGTAATACCATATCTCTTTCCTATCTTAGTTACAGCCTCAGGAAAGGAGACATTACTGAACTTCATTAAAAAAGAAAAAACATTTCCGCCTTCACCGCAGCCAAAGCAGTGATAAATCTGTTTTTCCGAGCTTACACTAAAAGAAGGGGTTTTTTCCGAATGAAAAGGACACAAGCCAACAAAGTTTTTCCCTGATTTCTTAAGAGGGACATGTTCTTCAATAACTTCAACAATATCAGAAGTTGATCTGATTTGTTCAACTATGCTATTAGAGACAAAACCCGTCAACAGCCAATTACCCCTTATAAGTATATTAAATGTCCCTGGAGTTTAGACAGTTATTTAAGCGCCGAGATTTTTTTCTTTTTTATTTTATACTTTGCTTAACGTATTACGGTCATTTTTTGTTTCAGTCAAAACACCGATTTCCTTACATTGCTTTTTAAGCGCTTTAAACAATTTCGAACGACCCTGTTCCCTTGCGTTTATTGAAGAAGAAAAACTAAGACCTACTCGCTATAATCATTTATGACTGCTCTAAGAAACTGTTTTTATTTATCTAATAAGAATTTATAACTGAAGAAGAAGTTGTTAATATGAATGATGTCAAACCCTAAATAATATTAAATCACCTGAAGGATGTCAAGAATTTTAATTTAGAATTTGTAATTATTTTACGAAAGCAGGTTCATTTTAATCCAATTATATCTATTTTATCAATAACTTAATATACTCATAAAATTTATATTAGGAGAAGCATCTTATGGAAAAATTAGTGGACTTTAAAACCCATCCTGCATGATAACTTATTTGCAATCAAAAAGTTAATTATAGAGGTTTTTGGAATGAATGCAAAGAAAGTGCAATGCGTGAAGTATAAGAATATTTAATAAGGCTAAGATTAATATCGAAAGGCTTTCTCCAAATACAATTAACTATTTTTATGTGTAATATAAGTGAAACGGAAAAACGATTTGTTGTCTAATAATCTTTTAAATCTTCCAGAAGAGATTGCGCTTTCTTCTTGTCTTTTAATTCTTCAATTAATTTCTCAGGGTCGATCTCCGCGTTAACTACCTTTTCCAGGTGACTTATAGCTTTTTGAATTCGGCCGGTTTTTGCTAAAGTCTCTGCATAGTAAAGGTGATTTGTGAGGTTTTCCGGTCCTGTCTCAACCGCCTTGGCGAGGTACTTCACAGCTTCTTTATTACTCGGCCAGGGGAGAATAAAGGGTATCTTAGGGGCTTTAGAGTGGAGGATCCCAAAGGTTCTGTACCCACCCCCATCTGCGTATGCGGGGTCCAACTCTATAGTTCTCTCTGCATAATATCTTATTTTAGCGGCAACACCCATTTTTGCGGAGGCGAAAACTCCGTTTATTTCTCCCCATCTTCCCCAACAACCACCGAGCCAGTAATTTATACCCACGCTATCAGGATACTTTTTGAGCGCTTCCTCCCCTATCTTAATAGACTTCCAGAGTGCTTCCTTCCGTTTTTTAACATCCTTCTCAGCATAAGCAATATAAAAGTAAAGGGATCTCATGATCTTTATAACAAGTTCAGGTGATTGGATTTCATTGTTATAGGCAGATACGTAGGATGAAATGGCTTGCAGGATAGGGGCAGTTGTTGCCCTATCGGCCATGTGCCCAACAGCTCTCTGAGAAAAAAAAGAATCTCCCTCACCAATTAATTGTGATAGTGATTCTGATGAAAGAGATACACCGGGCATAATTCCAGGAGTAATCAAAATTATGAAGAAAAGAAGATGTTTTAGCATTTTAAGCTCCCTGTTATTTTATACGGCATGTTTTTAATGGACTTTAACGCTAAATCAGTACAAAAAAAATGGAGTGATAAAGTGAATAAAATTAATAAGATAAAAACTTCAAATATAAAATGGAATGTACGAGCATCTATTAAATATATGCTAATGAAAAGCTATATTCGGTTAACTTGCGATTCAAAAGAAAACAATCTTTTCATCTTTAATATTCTGTCCTGCTCAGTGCGATCTGTAGTCCCGTCTAATTATTCTTGACTCTTTTTCTGATCTTGCCTACACTGAATTTATGAGTACACAATTAGCAATAGCGAAAGCCAGAAATATTTCTTCTGAAATGAAAGAAGTGGCAGAGTCTGAAAAAACTACTCCGGAATCAATAAGAGAAAAAATTGCCGAAGGAAAAGTTGTTATAACAAAAAATATCCACCACAAAATAAAACCCCTCGGAGTAGGAGCAGGCTTACGCACCAAGGTCAATGCTAATATTGGTTCTTCTATGGATGACGCAAGCCTTGAAAAAGAATTGGAAAAGTTGGATGTGGCTGTCAGGGCGGGGGCTGATGCCATTATGGATTTAAGTACCGGCGGAAATATTAACGCAATAAGAAAGGCAATTATAAGCAAATCAAAGGTACCTATCGGGACCGTTCCTATTTACCAGATTGCCTGTGAAAATATTCAGAACAACCGCTCCCTTATGGAGATGACCGGCGAAGATATGTTTAAAATAATAGAGCAGCACGGCAGGGAAGGAGTAGATTTTATTACTGTCCATTGCGGAGTTATTCAAGAATCAGTAAAGCGTTTGGAAGATGAAGGCAGGCTCTTGAATATAGTTAGCCGTGGTGGTTCGATGTTAGCTAAATGGATGAAATACCATAAAGAAGAAAACCCTCTCTATGTTCAATTCAACAGGCTGCTGGAAATTGCGAGGGAATATGATATAACCCTTAGTTTGGGAGATGGCCTGCGTCCGGGCTGCCTTTCAGATGCAACGGATAGGGCACAGGTTCAGGAGACGATTATTTTAGGGGAATTGGCACAGAGGGCGAAAAAGGCGGATGTCCAGGTAATGATCGAAGGTCCGGGCCATATGCCGATGGATCAGATTACCGCGAATATTGTTTTGCAAAAGAGGTTGTGCCATGATGCCCCGTTTTACGTGCTTGGACCGCTTGTGACGGATATTGCGCCTGGTTATGATCACATTACATCCGCAATTGGAGGGGCAATCGCGGCCATGGCAGGAGCGGATTTTTTGTGCTATGTAACGCCTTCGGAACACCTTCGACTTCCTGAGCTGGATGATATTAAAGAAGGTGTCATTGCGGCAAAGATTGCCGCGCATGCCGCTGACATTGCAAAAGGGATTCCCGGCGCCATGAAAAAGGACAATTATATGGCTGAAATGCGGAAAAACCTCGACTGGGAAAAACAGTTCTCTACGGCGCTTGATCCGGAGAAAGCGAAAATGTTGAAAAAATCCAAACAGACATCGGATGATGACACATGTACGATGTGCGCCTCACTTTGTTCTATAAAAATTGGGAGTGAGCCGTGAAGATAATTGTAAACGGGAATGAGAGGGACATGAATGAGGGAGCAAACCTCATTGACCTTTTAACGCAATCCAAGCTTGATAACGGTAAACCGGGAGTGGCTGTAGCGATAAATGATGATGTGATTTTAACATCGGAATGGAAAGATATAAAATTGAAACAAAATGACCGAATCGAAATCATCCGGGCCGTCCAGGGAGGATAAAAAACTTCCCTTTTTATACCTTATCACCAACCGAAAGCTTTGCCATCCTAAACCTCTTGAAGAAGTAATCTCAGAAGCGTTAGATTCAGGCATACGTTTTATACAATTACGTGAGAAAGATTTAAACTCGCGTGATTTGCATGTCCTTGCTGGAAAAATAAAACCCCTGACCGATAAATTCAAAGCAATACTTCTTATCAATGGAAATGTAGATGTAGCATTAGCTGTGGATGCGGATGGGGTGCATTTGCCGGAAGCAAGTATGCCCGTGGCAGAGGTTAGAAAGCGACTTGGAAAGAATAAACTGATAGGGAAGTCAGCTCATCTTCCGCTTTCTTTAAGTGATGATGATTATAACTACATCGATTTTGTTACCCTCAGTCCTGTCTTTAATCCCGACAAAAAAGATTACAACCCCGAAACCATTGGTATTGAGCGCCTGAAGAAAATTGTAACGGGGCTTCCGGTCCCTGTTTATGCTCTTGGTGGAATTAAACCTAACCAAATTGTTAAATTGAAAAGGGTAGGGGTTTCAGGAATAGCTGTCTCAAGCGGAATTATGAAAGTGCCTGATACAAAAAATAAAGTTGAAGAATATTTGAAAGTGTTTTAATGTGCTGCGCACTTTGAAAGTGAGTGGCACATCCCATCTGCGTTCTATTAAAAATTCCACCTTACTAAAGGGGGGGCAAGGGATTGTAATTTCTTGGTTGTGGCTCCTCCCAGCCTTTTCGTGTCCATCGTGGCTAAAAAAATCTGTGTTAATCAGCATCCAATAGTGTGTGTAATCTGAGATTCTTCGTTTCGCTCAGAATGATACTTCGGTGATTTACAGGTATTGCTCAAGCACCTCTTAACTAATAGAATGGCATGTCGCATTGTATTTGTAAGGATATTTGTTATTATGGTAACAGCAAAAATGACATCTAAAGGGTTCTGCATGTCATTTTGAAGGAGCGCAGCAACTGAAGAATCTCTCTTTATAGCATTTATTGTTAACCACTAAGATTTTGAACAAAGCCTTAAAAACATTTTTAATTGTAATATTTTTATTCTCTGTTGGATGTGATTCGCAGGATGTAAAACTAATCAAAGAAACCCGTTTTTTAATGGGGACTTTATTCGATATCACGGTTTCACACCCTGACGTCGAAAAGGCAAGGGAGGCAATTGATAAGGCGTTTGATGAAATTCAGCGTATTGAAAGGCTTACAAGCAATTTTAGTCCAAAAAGCGAAGTAACGAAAATCAATCAAAACGCGGGTAAACAGGCTTATCCCGTTAGCAAAGAACTATACATATTATTGCAAAAATCTATCCAGTATTCACAGCTTGCAAACGGGACGTTTGACATTACCATTGGCGCGATACAAGAGTTCTGGAAATTTGAAGACGAAAAAGGAAGAATACCAGCGCCCAAAACCATAATGAACCTGCTTCCATTGGTTGACTTTAGGAATGTTTCATTAGAAGAAAATCATCAGGTAAGGTTAAAAAAAAAGGGGATGAAGTTGGACCTTGGAGCTGTTGCTAAAGGTTACGCGGTAGATAGAGGAATAGATATACTTAAGAAACATAATATAGAGAATGCTATTTTAAACGGGGGAGGCGATTTAAAGTCTATTGGTGAAAAGAGCCCCGGGGTTCCCTGGAAAATAGGACTCAGACATCCACGTAAGCCATCTGACATCATCGCTTCTTTAGATGGTAAAAACAATGCTATCGCGACTTCAGGGGATTATCAGAAATATTTTGTTAAAGACGGAATACGGTATCATCATATTTTAGATCCTAAAACAGGTAAGCAGGCAGAAGGACTGCAAAGTGTGACAATTATAGCGAAAGAGGCGATGTTGGCGGATGCAATGGCAACGGCTGTTTTTGTGATGGGCGCTGAGCAGGGAATGAAATTTGTTGAATCTCAAAGCCTATTAGAAGGGGTAATTATTACTGCTGATGGAAAGAAAAGAGTTTCAAACAATCTTAGAGGAGAAATAGAGTTTCATGACCATAACTAAAGGTGACAAAATTTTAATTGCAATTGTGCTGGTTGTTAATCTATTGAGCGTTCCTTTTATATTTGCTGTGCAGGAAGAGGGGGTAGATGTTCTTGTTGAGGCGGATAATAAATTAACAGGAAAATACTCTCTTAAAAAAAATCAACTGATTTCTGCTGTGGGACCGTTAGGGATTTCTGAAATTGAAATAAAAGATGGACAGGCGAGGATAGTCCAATCCCCCTGCCTACGCAAAGTATGCATCAAAATGGGATGGATAAAACACTCAGGGGAAATTGCCGCCTGTGTTCCCAATAAAGTCGTAGTCCGTGTTGCAGGTGAGAACTTAAACGGCATGGATGCTGTCGTAGGATGATTAACTTATAGCATTCAGCTATCAGTGGTCAGCAAAAAATATGATTGATACAACTCAAAATACCAGAAGAATAGTTTACATTTCCCTTTTAGTTGCCATGAGTATTGTTCTACATACTTTAGAACAAATGATTCCTCTCCCTTCACCCTGGATTAAACTTGGAATATCAAATATTGCGACTCTTCTGGCGTTAGTTCTGTTAGGTTTTCAGGAAGCAATAATTGTTACTTTATTAAGGGTTCTGATCGGTTCAATTCTTTTTGGAACGTTTCTGAGTCCAACTTTTATGTTGAGTCTCATGGGGGGGATATCCAGCGCTATTGTAATGGGATTGTTCTATAAATTTTTCCAGCGATATTTCAGTTTAATTGGTATAAGTCTTTTCGGGGCTTATGTTCATACCACAGTGGTAATAATGCTTGTATATTATTTCATAATTCATCATAAAGAGCTTTTCTATCTTTTGCCTGTATTCCTGTTCTTTTCTGCTGTTACAGGAATTATTAACGGTGTTATCGCTAATAAACTGGTAACGAAAATTGCAGAGGAAAAAGGGTTGGGTGTTAATTTACTGCAAAAGGATTTTTATTAAAATATTTTAAGCTTCTTCGTGATCTTCGTGTGCTTCGTGGTAATAAATCAATTTGCCGAAAGCCAAAAAAATGAAATCTTCAAAGCAATTTAAACTCCGAAATTTTCTATTTTTATCGTTCATGATCCACCTGATTATTGTGCAGGCAAGTGGTCATTGGTTTACAAAAGATAAAAAAAAAGAGGTCCCTATTCAGGTGAAATTCGTTAAGTCGGAAGTGGAAAAAAAGGAGGATTTAAAAAAGATAGAAGGAGAAATTATTGAAATCCCTAAACCTAAAAAAATAGAAAAACCGGCTACTTCAAAAATACTTTCAAAATTTAACAGCAGAGCTCATGGTAATAAGAGCGCAATTCAAAAAGGCAAATATAAATCTAGAGAAACTCTCGTGCCGCAAAAAAAATCAAAACTCAGGAACACCGTTAAAAAGAAAACGATAAAAAAGAAAAAAAGAGAGAAGAAAATTATTGTTACAAAGAAAGCGGTTGAAAAAGATGTATTAAAAGAGAAAGAAAAAAAACCTATGCTTCTTAAAGGGTTATTTAAACAGGAGGAAGATCCAAAAAAAGATAAATCAAAAAATAAAAATCCTCTGTTTAAAGGATTTGATCCTGAGAAATTCGCGAAACTGGATACCGGGGACAAAGAAGACGAATCAGATACTGAAACGGTTTCTCTTGATTCTCAGGAATTTAAATACGCTTCCTATTTTTCAAGTATAAAAATGCAGATCGAATCAGTCTGGTCTTATCCTGAACAGGCGGTCACAAGAGGGTTGCAGGGTCAGCTCCTTTTACAGTTTATACTGGACCAGAGCGGTAAACTGGTTGACATTTCTTTGGTTAATTCTTCCGAACACGAAATTCTTGATAATGCCGCGCTGGATGCTGTGAAATCCGCCTCTCCCTATAATCCGTTTCCGGAAAAAATCAAAAAAAGCAAATTAAGGATTATAGCTTCATTTAAATACAAACCTTCTTATACCTCCTATAAATAAATCTATACTATTAATCTGTAAAAACTTTTTTTGTCTTCGTGTCTTAGTGACTAAGCTTTGCATAAGGCACTGTAAAAGGAAGAACCAAACAGTGCCTAACAAATCAAAAGATTATTAAAGAAAATCGTGCAGCTTGCTATTGGAACATCAATGGCTGCTGACCGATGATTAAATGATTTTCCAAATATAATCCCGAATCTCAGCAAGTGGGGTGCCGGGATGGAAAAACTTTTCTACACCGGCTAACTTGAGTTCAGGGAGGTCTTTTTCAGGGATGATTCCGCCACCGATTACTTTGATATCCGACCTGCTTTTCTCATTTAATAATTTAATGACATTCGGAAACCATGTTTTGTGAGCTCCTGACAATATACTTATACCGATAACAGCAACGCCTTCCTTAATCGCCTGTTCAACAATTTCTTCAGGCGTTTTGCGGAGTCCCGTATAAACCACATCAAAACCGCTGTCCTTTAAGAATTTTACAAGAATTTTTACTCCCCTGTCATGCCCGTCCTGTCCTACTTTACTGATAAGGATCTTTTTTTTCTTTTTAATATACTTCCCTTTTTTAGGCCAATAGGGTTCCTTATAAGTACCATAAACATCTTTGAGGGCGTTGCAAATTTCGCCGACTGTCGCATATAATTTAACCGCTTTTATTATAGGCGGCATAATATTTTCTCTCTTCTCCGCCTTTTTTTTCAAATCATCTAACGTTTTTTCAACCTTCCTGTTTTCTCTTTCTTTTTTTACGCGGTTAAGTCTTTCAATCTGACGTTCTTCAATGAGATGGTCTATTTGGAGGGTTTCAACAGGGTATTCCTCTTCTGAGAGAAAATCATTAAGGCCTATAATTGTCCGTTCCTTTTTATCAACTTCTTGCTGGTAGGTATAAGCAGCCTCATGTATTTCTTTTTGAGGGAACCCTTTTTTAATGGCTGCTGTCATGCCACCCATACTGTCCAGTTTCTTAAAATATTTATAAGCCTCTCCCTCCATCTGATTCGTGAGAGTCTCCACATAATAGGAACCCCCTAACGGATCGATTGTATTTGCTACCCCGCTTTCATGAGCTATTATCTGTTGGGTTCGTAACGCGATAGTAACTGCTTTTTCGGTCGGAGTGGCAAAGGTCTCATCCATTGAATCGGTGTGGAGCGATTGGGTGCCACCAAGCACCCCTGCTAATGCCTGAATAGCCACTCTTACAATATTATTATAAGGCTGCTGAGAAACAAGACTGCAACCCGCTGTCTGAGTATGAAACCGCAAAGCATAAGATTCCGGTTTTTTGGGTTTGTATCTCTTTTTTATCTCTTTCGCCCATATCCTCCTTGCCGCCCTGAACTTTGCAATCTCTTCAAAGAAATCATTATGGGAATTGAAAAAGAAAGAAAGTCGCGGGGCGAATTCATCTATTTTAAGACCTGCTTTAACCACTTCCTCCACGTAAGTCAGTCCATTGTACAAAGTGAAAGCAAGTTCCTGAACAGCCGTGGAACCCGCCTCTCTAATATGGTATCCGCTTATACTGATGGGGTGCCATTTCGGCATATGTTTTGAGGAATAAATAATAGTATCGGTGATAAGTTTCAGATGAGGCTCCGGTGGATATATCCACTCTTTCTGGGCGATGAATTCTTTTAAAATATCATTCTGAATTGTACCTCCAAGATTTTTAAGTTTTACACCCTGCTTTATTGCCGTAACAATATACATGGCGAATAAAACCGCAGCCGGAGCGTTTATAGTCATGGAAGTGGTAACTTCCCCCAAAGGAATTCCATCAAAGAGGGTTTCCATATCTTTAAGGGTATCAATGGCAACTCCGCACCACCCGACTTCACCGGCGGATAACGGGTCATCGGAATCACATCCCATTAATGTTGGGAGATCAAAGGCGACACTCAAACCCATCTGCCCATGCTTCAGAAGGTATTTAAACCTTTTATTTGTCTCCTCGGCAGAGGCCAATCCAGCGAACTGCCTCATCGTCCACAGCTTTCCCCTGTACATGGTAGGGTAAATGCCTCGCGTAAATGGATACTTTCCCGGTAAACCAATGTCTTTCTTGTAACTGGTTTTTTTTATATCGGCAGGAGTATACAGCCTTTGAATTTTCTGGTTGGAGAGGTTGGTAAATTTTTTCTTTCTTTCTTTGCCTTTCTTCTTATTCATATCTGTAACCTATTGTTTTTATCAAACCACGAATCCCAGAAAACGGGACACAGATCACGAAGGAATAATTATTTTTCCTCTTTGTGTCTCTGTGGTTCAAAACATGCCCCCTGACCCTTGCCCCTGTACCCTATTTTTTTAGAAGCTCTCTTGCAATTATAATTCTCTGTATTTCCGAGGTCCCTTCGCCTATCTCACAAATTTTTGCGTCCCTGAAGTACCTTTCCACATTGTATTCTGTTATGTAGCCATATCCCCCATGTATTTGAACAGCGTTATTCGCGCACATCACAGCGGTTTCCGAAGAAATAAGTTTTGCCATGGACGCTTCTTTTGTAAAATTTTCTCCTTTTGTTTTCAGATATGCGGCCCTTTGTGTCAGGAGTCTTGCAGCGTCTATTTTTGCGGCCATATCAGACAGCTTGCACTGGATGGCTTGAAACTCTTTTATTGGCTTTCCGAACTGTTCTCTTTCATTAGCGTATTTCAGGCTTGCCTCCAGAGAAGCCCGGGCAATCCCTATGGCCAGAGCTGAAATTCCTATTCTGCCGGCGTCAAGAATCTCCATGGTCTGGTTAAAACCTTTATTCTCTTCACCAATAAGATTTTCTTGAGAGAGCTTAAGATTGTCTATAAAGACTTCTACTGTATCACTGCCTCTTAAACCTAATTTGTTCAGCTTTTTTCCTATCCTCAATCCTTCGGTGTCTTTTTTAACAATAAAGGCGGATACTCCTTTTGTTCCTTTTGACTCATCTGTTTTTGCCAGAATAATGAAAATATTCGCGCGGGAACCGTTTGTCGTGAAAAGTTTTTGTCCATTAAGGTTCCAGTCTTTGCCGGATTTCTTTGCCGTTGTTTTCATGGAACCCGCATCGCTTCCTGAGGAAGGTTCCGTGAGTGCCCAGGCCCCTATATCTTCTCCTTTAATAAGTGATGGGAGGTAAGTTTTTTTCTGTTCTACGTTTCCAAAGAGAAAGATATGGTTCGCACAAAGGGTATGGGCAAGAATGGTTAAGGCAACCGACGCGTCCGCAGCGGCAATCTCTTCAATAGCAGCGATGAAAGCAAGATAATCGAGTCCTGATCCGCCGTACTCTTCAGGGAAGGGCATACCGAATAACCCCATCTCAGCGGCATTACGAAGGATATTTTGTGGGATTTCACACTTAGTATCAATCTCACCTGCAATCGGTTTGATCTCTTTTTCGGAAAACTTTTTTATTGTATCAACAAGTAGCTTTGTTTCTTCTGAATGATCGAAATCCATAGCAATTTAGTTGATAGTTATTGATAAAGTATTTTCACATAATTCGGATTGATATAAAAGGCTTATATGTTTTGATTGGGAAAAGGAGCTTAAAGAAGCAATTTTTTTTATGTTTTTGGAACGCGGATGACATTGATTATATGGATATGCAAAGAAAAAATTTTTAAACCACGAAGAACACTAAGATCGCGAAGGAACAAGTTTTTTTTCGTGTCCTTCGTGCACTTCGTGGTTGATAATAAAAGACAGTGTGGTAAAGAAAACCAAGCCTTGCATAAGTCGCAGTGCTTTGCATAAGCCGCTGTAAAAACAAGAACCAAACAGCGGCTAAAAAAGGAAAAACCAAGCCTTGCATAAGTCGTTGTATAAAGTAAAAAACAAACAATGACTAAACTGCGACTAAAGTTTCAGAGAAAGTTGTTGTGAGTTTTCTTTTTTATTTTTTGTTTTTAAGCGGACACCGAGGCCGAGGAGCCGGACAGGAAGGCTCCGCCTTTTTACTCCTTCCTCAAGCAGGGCTCCGAAGTTTTCTTCATTGATTCCAATCAATCCCCTCTCAACCGTAGTAGCCTTGAAATCGGAGAATTTCACTTTTACAAAAAGTGTTTTAATCTCCTCCTCTTTTATATCTTTTCCTTCAAACCGTTTTAAAAACTTTTTATATAATATTGGGAGTTGTCCTTTACATTCTTCGTAATTCCGGAGGTCATCGGAAAAGGTTTCTTCTATGCTTAAAGATTTCCTCTCTCTAGAGGTAACCACAGGTCGATCATCTTTTCCCCTGCAAATATCGTATAGATGGTTTCCGAAACTTCCGAAATGTGAACACAATTCGTTTATTGAGAGCTTCTGCAGGTCTCCGCATGTTTTTAAACCGATTTTTGCCATCTTTTCCGCCGTTACTTTTCCTACTCCCCATATCTTTTGAACCGGAAGTTTTAGGACAAAAGCATATATCTTGTCTGGTGTGATGACGAACTGCCCGTTCGGTTTTTTCCAATCGCTTGCTACTTTCGCAAGAAACTTATTAGGAGCTATCCCCGCGGAAGCTGTAAGCCCGGTTTCTTTCAAAATGAGTTTGCGGATTTCCGAGGCGATAAGAGTCGCGCTTCCTTTAAAATGATTAGAACCTGTGACATCAAGATAGGCTTCATCAAGAGAAAGGGGTTCCACCAGGTTTGTGAATTGGTGAAAAACAGCCCTGATTTTTCTTGATTCTTCCGCGTATTTTTTCATGTTAGGATGGACAATAATAAGGTTCGGGCAAAGCTTTTTGGCTCGTGCCGACGATAGAGCGGAGTGGACTCCGAATTTACGGGCTTCGTAACTTGCGGCGGAAATCACGCCTCTTGAAGAAGGATCACCACCCACTGCCAGAGGGCGGTTACGGAGCGACTTATCATCCCGCATCTCAACGGCAGCGTAAAAGCAGTCCATATCAATATGGATGATTTTTCTCGCTTTTTCTCGGGCGTTGTCTCTTTCCATAAAACTATTCCTTCCTTCAGATAAGATATCCCCTATAAAAAGACACTTCAACTTGTTTTAGAAAAAAGAGGAAGGGATGAGTTATGAAAGTACGGTTTTTTCTCAACGCCCATTCTCACAAAGCTGAGCTTAGCTCTGTGGGCTACTACAAACGGAAAAATTGAAAAAGATGTCTGGAAAGGGGAATTAAAGTGTCATTCCCCGCCCTGTGCTGAGTTTTTTTCAGTATTGATTGGGGATCTGATTTCAAGGTCACTTCATGGTTTACAATCGAATGTTTTATTGTCTTTTTTTATATAGACAAGTTTGGGCTGGATATTTTTGGCTTCATCTTCTTCCATAACAGCGTATGAGGCAATAATAATACGGTCTCCGATACCAACCTTCCTGGCGGCGGCCCCATTAACTGAAACAGTACCGCTTCCGGCGGGGGCTTTTATGGTGTAGGTCACAAACCGGTTGCCGTTGTCAATGTCATAGATTTGCACCTGTTCAAATTCCAATATACCGGAGGATTCCATCAGCTTTTCATCTATGGCGATGCTTCCTTCGTAATTTATATCGGCGTCAGTCACAATTGCCCTGTGTATTTTCGCGCGAAGCATTATTCTTTGCATTTAGTTCACTCCCTGAGTTTCAATGCTGTGCATGAGATAGGTTTCTATAAATGTGTCTATGTCTCCGTCCAGGATCGCGTCCACTTTTCCCGATTCCATTTTTGTCCTGACATCTTTTACCATACGATAGGGGTGCAGGACATATGATCTGATCTGGCTTCCCCAGGCGATCTCTTTTTTTTCATTTCCAATGGCGTCTAATTTTTCTTTTTGTTTTTCCTTTTCAACTTCATAAAGCCTGGATTTTAAAACTTTCATAGCCGAGCTTTTATTTTTATATTGAGATCGCTCATTCTGACAGCTTACAACAATCCCGGTCGGGATATGAGTAATACGGATGGCGGAATCTGTTTTATTAACATGCTGTCCGCCTGCTCCACTCGCCCGATAGGTATCAACCTTCAACTCTTTTTCGTCGATTTCTATATTAATGGCGTCATCAATCGCAGGGAAAGTATAAACTGAAGCAAAGGAAGTATGGCGTCTTTTATTAGCGTCGAAAGGAGAAATTCGAACTAACCGGTGTACCCCTCTTTCTGCTTTCAGATACCCGTATACAAAATCACCCTTTATTTCCATAGTAACACTTTTGACGCCTGCTTCTTCTCCCGGCTGAAAATCAATAATTGAACTTTTAAAACCTTTTCTTTCAGACCACCTTAAATACATCCTCAGCAGCATTTCCGCCCAGTCCTGAGATTCTGTGCCGCCAGCGCCGGGATGTATGGTCAGGAAGGCGTTGCCATCGTCATGCTCCTCTGAAAGCATGATTTTTATTTCAAACTGGTTGATGTTGTCTAAAATATTTTTTAAGTCGCTTTTTAATTCTTTCAAAGAAGACTTATCATTTTCGTCCAGCATCTCCAGTAATTCTTTAGTATCGACACATCGTTTATAGATTTTACTCCAGGTTTCGGGATAATAAGCAAGGGCTTTTCTTTTTTTTAATACGTCCTGTGCTTTCGAGCTGTTATCCCAGAAGCCCGGTGAAGCCATTTCATGTTCAAGTTTTTCTATCTCTTCATTTTTTGTTTCCAGGTCAAAGAAACCCCCGGAGTTTTTCGAGTTTTTTAACGGCTATTTCTAGCTCTCTCTGAATTTCTTCTTTATTTTTCATCTGCTACTCCTTAAATTAAATTGAATAAGCTGAATTATAGTATATAATTTATCGACTTAATAGTAAACCCCGATAGAGGACTATGATCTCTAACGGCTATAGATGATGGCATTGAACCACCATCCATAAGGAATGATCTAAGCCGTCGACAGAAGTAGGTGGCTTTCCCTAACGGGGCAAACCTGTTAAAAACCATTATTTTTTTACATGTTCCGCGATGAGGTATATAATAATCGATCATTATTGTTAAATTCTATTGGGTTCTTATGAGTAAAATTAAAATTGTTCTCCTGTCTCTCGGTCTTTTCATGCTGTATTTTTTAGTAAAAAAGATCGGGTTGTCTACAATTACAAGCCAAATAATGTCAATGGGCTGGGCGTTTCTGTTTTTAATGTTTTTCCCCATTTTCATCCAGTATCTTCTCTTTGCCCTGGCCTGGCAGTATTCTCTCAATGGCAGGATTCCAGGTTTTATCAAAATATTTTTTGCCAACATCGCGGGGGATTCTGTGAGTTATATGTTGCCCGGAACGGTGATAGCAGGCGAACCTTTAAAGGCATTTTTTTTAAGAGACCATGCCGGCATGCATTCTTCCACTGCTTCCGTAATTATTTCAAAAACAACACGAGCTATAAGTATGGTCGTGTTTGTGGTTATTAGCCTTCTTATTTTTCTTTATTTTTATCAGATGCCCGTGTTTGTAGAGACCTCACTGGGAGTTGTTTTAGCTTTGCTTTCTATCGGCATTTTAATTTTTCTTTATCTTCAGAAAAAAGGGATATTTGCCAACCTTATTTCCTGGGCAGATTTTATTAAACTCCCGGAGTGGGTAAACAAAAAGAAAACAAATTTTATTCATGAAAAAGGGCACCATCTACTTAAATTGGACGAGCACTTAATTAGTTTTTACAAAACTGAGTCCGGCCGTTTTTACTTTTCAGTGTCTATCAGCATTATTGGCTGGGCAATTGGAGCAATTGAAATCTACTTTTTCTTAAAGTTTCTCGGAATGCCGGTTAGTCCGATGACAGCCCTGGCCGTTGAAGCTTTATCCCTGGTGATTAACACCTGCTTCCTCTTTATGCCCGCTGGAGTCGGAACCCAGGAAGCGGGAAAGGTTTTTATTTTTAAACTACTTGGGATGCTGGCGGAGACCGGTCTTGCCATAGGACTTTTAAGGCGCATGAGAGAGCTTGTCTGGACATTTATGGGACTGGGAGTTTGCGCGTTTTATAAGACCACAGAACCGATTAAACAACAGATAACGTAAATCTTCATTAAACCATCGAAAGTACTCTCTTCGCAGAGACACCGCTAGATTTTTAAAAAATGAACAAAGTTCTTGTTATTCCTCTCTCAGATCCTGTTTCCGTGGAATACCTCTATTTTAGCTCAATCGCGGGTCGTACATTTATTGAACGGTTATGCTGGATTTCAAAAAAAGCAGGGTATGAAGACGTAATAGTTTTATATGATGACAATTCTGATGGTTTAAAGAAATCACTCGTTAACGCACCAGGCCAGGTCTTCCCCTCTTTAGAGAAAGCCTCAGCCGGCTCTGATTCAATTTTTGTTTTTCTCAAACCGGATATTTTTCCAACAGCGGACTTTTTAAAAGATGTTCCTGTCCCGGACAAAAAAGATACTTTGTATTTAATGGGGGAGAACTCACCTGTAATGTCCATCGGCGTATCGGATATCTCCCGGTTGTCACAAATGTTAAGTTCCAAGCCAAATCTTGATTCGTTGCAGGAGACACTAAGTAAAAAGTATCCTTTTGTTACGTTTGATTTGGATAATAGAAAATTTTATACGATAGCGGACCATGGAGACATTTCCAATGTAGAAAAGAGTTTATACCACGGGCTGATAAAGGAAACAGACGGCTTCATGGCTCGTCATTTCAACCGGAAAATTTCATTGGCGATTACACGCCAACTAATAAATACTTCCTTAACTCCAAATCAAATGAGCCTGATTAGTATAGGGATCGGTCTGATAGGGGCGCTCCTTCTTTCTTTTCCAATTATCTCATTACAGGTTTTTGGCGCTTTACTTTTTCTTTTGCATTCAATTACGGATGGATGCGACGGCGAACTTGCCCGTTTGAAATATATGGAAAGCCGCTGGGGAGGATTGTTGGATTATTGGGGTGATAACATTGTTCATGCCGCCGTCTTTTTGGGTATTGGTCTTGCGTGGAAAAAGGCAACCGGCTTAATGATTGCGTTATGGTGCAGTGGTTTTGCCATAGCCGGGTCGCTTTTGACTGCGGGTCTGGTATATGCCATGACAATGAGGTCAGGGAAAGATGATGGGCCGGTCTATACTTCCACAAGCCGGAAGGGAAAAAAGGACAGGTGGGTTATTATCGCGGATTTTTTGTCCCGGCGAGATTTTATTTATCTTGTTGTGGTCCTTGCAATATTTGGAAAACTCCACTGGTTTCTTGTCCTCGCGGCAATCGGCGCGCCAGCATTCTTTCTATTTACCCTTTGGAACAATTTCAAATAGTTCAACCTTTTGTGCAGAGACAGGAGCTTTAATATTCTAAGGGGTCTTTGAGCCCGGCATCAAGGAACCCTTTTAACCTGAGGATACAGGAATCACATCTCCCGCAAGGGTTTCCGGATGAAAGGGGATCATAACAGGAATGGGTCAAGCTAAAATCAACACCGAGAGACACTCCTTTTTTTATAATTTCAGTCTTGCTCATATTGATTAAAGGAGTATGAATTTTAATTTTTGATTTTCCTTCCACACCGGCTTTCGTAGCGAGAGAGGCCATCTGTTGAAAGGCTTCTATGTATTCAGGACGGCAGTCAGGGTAACCGCTATAGTCAATGGCATTAACACCGATAAAAATATCCTCCGCCTTAATGCTTTCCGCCCAACCGAGAGCTAAAGATAAAAAAATAGTATTTCTGGCTGGCACGTAAGTGGGGGGAATGCCATGGGAGATATCTTTTTCATTACGATCTTTTAGTACGGGGATGGAATTAGTAAGAGCAGAACCGCCAAACTTTCTTAGATCAATATCGACTACCAGATGTTTTTCCGATTTGAATAATCGTGCTATTTTTGCTGCTTTTTCAAGCTCGAAGGAATGTCGCTGACCGTAATCAAAAGAGATCGTGTAGGTGTTATACCCCTCATTATTTGCTATAGCCAGAGTGGTGGTTGAATCAATGCCTCCACTGAGTAATACAACCGCCTTCAATCCCATTTATTTTTTTCTTTATGTTTTTCAATTTCTTTATCAAGTATTCTCAAATGTTTTCTATAATCCTGCATCATCATAGTGTACATTGCTCTGCAGCTATCATCATTGGCGTCTTCGAGTCCCTTTTTGCATATAGAAACGGCTTCGTTCAGATAATCAATCGCTTTTCGGATGTTGTTATTAAATTCATTGCTCATATTGAAGCGGAATATATCACAATGCGGTCTTTGGTCGCAACCACAATTCGGTACGGAAAACCGAATTGGACGGTTTCCGAAGGAAATCCGCCCAAAGGGTTGAGGTCATGGATGACTGATAATCACAATAAATGTAATCACGAAGAGAAAGTGATGGTTATAAAACAAATCCTTTAATGCCTTTGTTTAAGATCTTTGCATTAAAATAGACCCCACAAAATATAATCTGAGTTGACGCATTGTGAAAGTTTTTGTCGGTAAGCCGTTTGCGGGAAAATCGTATGCACGGTTTGATGGGGAGGGTTAGAATAGCTAATTGAGCTATTCTGCCTCTACTCTTTTGGTAAAAAAATACAATTGGTTTGAAAAAAACTTGAGTTAATATGCGCTTTGTGGTTTTTGCTGTTTGGGTATAGGGACCAATGTTTTTTTTGCATTGCTTATTTTAAATTATCTTTGTTGCTTTGTTTCGCTTGATACATAGCAGTGTCAGCTTTCTTTACCAGAATATCAGGTTCTTCACCGTCTTGAGGATAAAAGCTGGTTCCAATGCTGAGGCCAATGGTTATTTCATGACCGTTGATATTTAACGGTTTTTGAAAGGCTTCCAGAAATTTTTCTGTAACTGCTTGAGCGTCCTCTCTCGTCTTAATTTTTGGCAAAAGTAACATGAATTCGTCCCCTCCCATCCGGGAAAGAGTATCGCTCTCCCGCAAATACTCTTTCATTTTGCGTGGCACGGTTTGTAGAACTTTATCACCTGTTTCATGACCCAATGTGTCGTTGATCTCTTTGAAACGATCAAGGTCAATAAATATTACCGCAAAAATATGCTTGTCTCTTTTAGCGTTGGCGATCGCAACTAACAGGCGGTCATAAAAAGTAATACGATTAGGCAATCCGGTCAGTGAATCGTGGTAGGCCATATGTCGGATAAGCTCTTCCTGTTTTTTACGTTCCGTGATATCTCGGAATGTTGCTGTATAAAAGGTCTCTTTGCTTTCCTTCGCTTCCGTCACCACACCTTCCATCAGGAAAGTCGAGCCGTCTGCTCGCCGCCCAATCATTTCGCGGTATTCGCCCGCAGCAACTGTTCCAGAGAGGATCGAGTCTATCAACCGGGGTTCTGATTCTGGCGATCCGTCCTCTGTAGGTCCTATTAGAAGCGTGATTGGTCGGTTGCGTATTTGGGTTTCCCTGTAACCAAAAATTGTCTCGGCTGCAGGGTTTAAGGTAGTGATTAAGAGTCCTTCTTTTGAAAATGTAATAATGCCGTCCATGGCTGTTGTTACGATCGCCTTGATTCGAGCTGTTACTTTTTCAAGGGCCTCCATTACCCGGTTATACTGTGCCGCAATCTGTCCAACCTCTGTAAACGGTTCTTCAGGCGCCCGCAGACTCATATCTTGTGTTCTTAACTGCTGATCCATGACCGTAAAAAGTTCCACCAGTTCGGTGCTGGCGCCATGCTCCGAGACATTGAGGCCAATATGCTCGTCCTCTTGTGTCACCCGGAAAGGAGAAAATCGATTAATAATTCTCAAGATCAAATAAGTTGCCCCAAAGCTCCATACAAAACAAACAAAGATACCTAAAAACTGAACCCCAAGCTGCTCCCCGCGTGTCAGGTTTGTTCCCAAAAACTCTGATTTGCCGAATAAAGCAACGGCAAGGGTGCCCCAAATACCAGCCCCCAGGTGCACCGGTACAGCGTCGACAGCGTCATCAATTCGAAAATGTTGGAGTAACTTACTCACTCCCACCATCACAATCCCACCGATACCGCCGATAATCATTGCTGACAGGGAGGAGACAACGTGGACATTAGCAGTAACGGCGACAAGACCTGCTAAAGAACCGTTTATCGCAAAAGGCACATCAGCGCGCTTCCGTATTGTCCATCCTAATGCAAGTGCTGCCACCAAACCTGAAGAACCGGCAAGGACTGTATTGGCGATAATTTTTGACACCTGGTCATTCATGGCAAGGGTACTGCCGCCATTGAATCCAAACCAACCTAACCATAACAGGAGAACACCAAGGCTCGCCAGGGGGATGTTGGCACCCGGGATATATTGAGGAGCTCCATCCTTAGAAAAGCGGCCGGTACGAGGGCCAATTATAATCAGGACTGCCAGAGCAGCCCACCCACCCACACTATGAACAACACTCGAGCCGGCAAAGTCGACAAAGCCTCTTGCGCCTAACCAGCCGGTTGAAGAGCCTATGTCGGAGCTGTTCCAGACCCAATGGCCAAAAAGAGGATAGATTAGACCGGAGACCAGCGCTGCCGTGATCAGATATCCGCTGAATCGCACACGTTCTGCAGTTGCCCCGGAAAGAATGGTCACGGCTGTGCCGCAGAACATAACCTCAAACAAAAAGAAGACAGCAACCCATGCTCCTTCTTGACTTAAGTTTAACAGGAAACCGGTTGATCCGAGCCAGCCGCTTTTGGTCAGGCCAAACATAAAAGCATAACCAAAGGCCCAGAAGAGAATAGCGGTGAGACCAAAATCAGCCAGGTTTTTTATCGCCACGTTAATGTTGTTCTTGCTGCGTGTCAGTCCCGTTTCGAGGCAGAGGAACCCGGCCTGCATCAGGAACACCAGGGCGGCGCAAACCAAAACCCAGAGAATGTCGATAATCGGTCTGTCCATTTTACCTATTCCTTTCCCAAATGCAGTGAAAAATTTGTAATAATGCCTGCTTCAGGATGAACCTTTTTTTTGCTTTAAAATCTCATAAAACAATACAGCCGCTGCGCAGGAGACATTTAAGGAGTTTATATGGCCTGACCGGGGAATAGAAATAACCTCATCACAGTTTTTTTCTATTAGATGGCGAAATCCTTTTCCTTCCCCGCCTAATACCAGGGCAACCGGCCTTTTAAAATCACAGGCAAAGCAGGATTTTTTTGCATCTTGTTTTGCGCCGATTATCCAGAACCCTTTTTTTTTTAAAAGGAGGATGGTGTTGAGAGTGTTGGACACCCTGCTAATAAGAACATACTCCACTGCCCCTGCAGAACTCTTTGAGACTACCGGTGTCAAATCCGCGGCCCGGTTTTTAGGAATGATCACCCCTCTGATACCAAGGACTTCAGCTGACCGGGTAATGGCACCGAGGTTTCTCGGGTCTTCAAGGTGATCGAGCACAACCAAGGCGGGATTGGGCTCTTTTTTAAACGCTGCCTCAATCATCTCTTCAACAGAGACCAGTTCTTTATTTGAAACAATCCCTGCTATTCCCTGGTGTTTATCCCCGGGACAAATTTCTTGGAATGTTTTTAAATCGACAAATTTAAATTTAATTCCATGACTTTTTGCCAGTTGAATTATTTTATCAATCTCTTTGCTTTTTCTTCTGTTTGAGATAAAAATTTTTAAAATACGGCGCTGCCGGGATTTTAGCGCCTCTAATATTGGATTGATACCGTAAAGAATATCTGATTTGGGGTGTTTCATAGTGCTCAGGGCAAACGGATTTACATTTTAATCTTCCAAATGGTTCCTTCCGGTTTATCTTCCAGGACAACCTTTTTTTTATTTAGCCCTTCTCTTATTTTGTCGGCTTCTTTCCATTCCTTATTTTTTCTTGCTTCTGTTCTGGCGTTTATCATTTCTTCAATCTGATTTTTATTTAATCCAAGTTCAATTATTTTTTTTTCTTTGAAATTTTCTAGGAATCCGGATGGTTTTTCTAAAAATAGCCCAAGAACTTCCCCTATTGTTGAGATTGCTTTTTTCCCCTCGCCAAGCTTTTTCTTCAAACCCTCTACATCGTTGCATTTTTTTGTTTTCAATTGGTCTCTAATAGAATTAAGTTTTCTTAAAAATTCATTTAAATGGCCTAAAGCTAATGCCGTATTAAAATCATCATCCATAGCAGACTTGAATTTCTCCATGATGTCGCTATCCGGTTCAAACACGTTGTCAGGTAGCAGTTCATTCATAAAATCCAGTAATTCATAAAAACGATGGAGTACAATGCCTGCTTCATTCAGGTTTTTATTTGAAAAATCAATGGGACTTCTGTAATGATTGGAAAGTAAAAAGAGTCTGATTGCTTCAGGCGGATATTTTTCCATGACTTCACGGATTGTAAAAAAATTCCCAAGGGACTTGGACATCTTTTCCTTGTTTATATCCACAAATCCGTTATGAATCCAATAATTAATCGGTTTTTTCCCGGTTGCCCCCTGGGATTGGGCGATTTCATTTTCATGATGCGGAAAAATGAGGTCCTTTCCTCCACCATGAATATCAAAGATTTCACCAAGATACTTTTGTGACATGGCGGAACATTCTATATGCCAGCCGGGACGTCCCATACCCCATGGACTTTCCCACTCCGGTTCATCGGGCTTGCTTTCTTTCCATAAAGCAAAGTCGAGAGGGTTCTTTTTCTTTTCATCAATTTCTACTCTCACCCCTGATTGAAGCTCATCAATTTTTTTGCCTGAAAGTTTTCCATAACCCGGAAAACTTTCAACGGAATACATAACGTCCCCACCTGCCTGATAAGCGTGTCCTATATCTATTAACCGCTTAATCATATCAATCATTTCAGGGATATGTTCCGTAGCTTTCGGCTCATGGGTGGGAGTCTTAATCCCTATACTATTCATATCCTCATAAAAAGCTTTGATATATTTATTGGAAATTTCCTCACAGCTTGTTTTTTCTTTGTTTGCCCTATTGATAATTTTATCATCTACATCCGTAAAATTACGAACATAGATGACTTCGTAACCGATAAATTGCAGGTAACGGTATATAACGTCAAAAACTATGGAGGCCCTGGCGTGCCCGATGTGGCAGAGGTCGTACACAGTGACGCCACATACATACATTGTTACGCGGTCTTTAGCCAGTGGAGTAAAAATCTCCTTTTGTCTGCTGAGGGAATTGTAAATTTTTAAACTCATTATGTCTCCAGTTTAAAACGCAGAGTAGCAGCTAAAAATTAACTTTCCACAAAGCCACGAAGGAAAGGGGAAATAGAGAAAGAAGAGAGGCGGAGAATGTTGCAAAAGGCACGTAAAAAACAAGAACTAAGCCTCGCATAAGTCACAGTGCTTTGGACAAGGCACTGTAAAAGGAAGACCCAAACAGTGCCTAAAAAAGAAAAAACTAAATTGTGACTAAACAGCGCCTAAAAAAATTTTTTCTCCCATTCTCCTGAACCTTTTTCTGTCTTAGCAGCTTTGTTGCAAAAAAAAATCTTTAAATGGATTATTTTTTTCTCGGATCTGCAAAGCGCCACCGTGGATGTTTTTCCTTGATGTGATTTAAGAGTTCATCATAGCTATTAAAATATTTAGAAAAATCATAGTCACCGGTGTCTTCGCACGAATCAGTGTCGTGATTGCGGCAGACGGAAAATCTTTTGTCATAAATTTTGCAACGGTTGTCTTTTTTAAGAAATTTGCAGCGGGAGGCAAAATTAATGTGCCATATCTTCCGGTCAACATAAAAAGAAATATTTTTATGGGCAATTAACCATAAATTATATTCATGGTCTTTCCTAGTTTCCGGAGTATCTATTTCCATTGAAGTATATAAACAACATTTTGCAGGTTTACAGTTGTCACATTTTGAAGACATAATAATAACCTTTCGTATTTTTTTATGTTAGATGGGACAATATTTTAATGCTTCAGGTCTAGTTTTTCAAATATTTAATTGTAAACCTAAAAAATTATGCTACAGTTGATTTTTACCTATAATGAAGCATCCCTTCGTGATAATTGGTAAAAAAGGGAAAAAAGAATTAAGTTTGAATTTCATTTTCTTTTAATGCATAATAAGCAAATTCAATCTCATTCATAACGTAATAATTATTTTATGGCATTTAATTCAAAAAAAATTTTGGTTCCAGGTTTTCCCGTTGTTGTTAGTATTAAAAAAAAACCATTTGCGGGTGTTGTAGCTGGTGAATTTGAAGAGCGTGGATTTCTTGTTCGCGTGGCCCGTCCGGATCAAACCATACTCGGGTCAATGTTGGACAGCATTTGCATGGTGCAATGTCTTTCAGATGAGGGGCTGGCTTATAAATTTGAATGCAGGTTACTGAGCAAAAAAGTACCAAATATCGGTCTTTCATATCCTTCGGGAGAGCCGCAGGGGGTTAATGTAAGGAAGTATCCAAGAATTGCTGTTTCGTTCTGGACATCCATTCCGGAGCCCGTTACAGAAGGTGGAAAGACGTCATTAAAGCCGGTTGGAGAAGGGAGCATTGTGGATATGAATCAGGGCGGATGCAAGATTATGACAAATAGTAAGTATAAGTCTAATGATACGGTTTATCTTTCATTCGAATATCAAGAGGGAAAAGAACCCCTTGTTTTTAAAGGAAAAATCAGATTAGTTAGACCTGCGCCTCATGGTTTGATCTATTACGGTGTGCAGTATGATGATCCTAAGCCTGACTTTTTGAAAATAGTTCAATCCATCATTGAAAACCCACAACTTTGAGCTATGTATAAATTCTGGTTGTTCTATTCCCTATGCCGCAAAGGATCTCATATGGAATAGTGTTAGTTTTTTCGGACAGGTCTTTGGCCTGAATCTCTTTTCTACCCTGCTTACCTACTAAAACCACTTCGTCACCAACTGAAACATCGGAGATACCGGTTACGTCGATCATAGTTAAGTCCATGCAGACGCGGCCAACTTGCGGTGCTGATTTTCCATTAATCAATACGCTGGATTTATTGGAAAGAAGTCTCGCATACCCATCGGCATATCCGACCGGTATGGTTGCGATGACGCTGTCCCTTTTTGTTACAAAGGTTCCTCCGTAACTTATCGGTTTTCTTTTTTGAATATGGGATATTTGAATAATCCGGGTTTTCCAACTCAATACCGGTTCAATATCCAGATCATTTCGTTTGTCGTCAAAAGGAGAACTTCCGTAGAGGAGGATGCCGGGTCTTACCATATCAAAGTGTGATTCAGGGAAATCAATGATTCCGGCGCTGTTGGCGCAGTGAATGATCGGAAAAGAAATCCCGGTTGCCTTTAAGTCTTCAACAAGCGCATTTAAGGTTTTTATTTGTAAGTTTGTGAATGCCTTTTCATTTTTGCTAAAGGCTGATGCCAGGTGAGTCATTAATCCTTCAAAAACAAAAAATTCCGTTCCATTGTATTGACGCATAAAAGAAAAAGTTTCTTTCGGTTTAAACCCTAATCGCCCCATGCCGGTATCTACTTTTAAATGAACTTTTATCTTTTTTTTTTTTCT